>JGI10211J34971_10003591_pt1 | contig 12405 bp, 11 predicted proteins | sample Etolagsediment_FD_34971 | JGI IMG/M metagenome (IMG submission 34971) | reverse complement strand
CTCCATAATTTAAAATTTAAAATCATTTTAAACATGCTTGTCAACGTTTTTAGTAGCAATACTTTGAAACGCTAATAAAAAGCCAACAATAACTTATATTGGCTGTTCGCTGAAGAAGGAAAGTCAAAAACCATTAACATTGTAAAAACTTAATAATAAATGATATGAGAAACTTTACTTTACTGGTTTGTATCCTTTTTGCAGGAATAATTCAAGCCCAGACTTTTACAGAGGTTTCTACCCAGATCACACCTTGCTTTTTTGCTTCCGCCGATTTCGCCGATTATGATAATGACGGTGACCAGGATCTGGCAATTTTTGGTGTGGACGCTAATTTTAATGACATTGCAGATATCTATCGAAACGATGAAGGCGTGTTTACCCCTATCAATGCAGGAATTACCCCTATGCATATGGGAGCCATTAGCTGGGCCGATTATGATGGTGATGGTGATTTTGACCTTTTGTGTTCCGGTCAGGATTACTCCATGGGCGCTTTTGCAATCATCTATGAAAATACAGATGGCGTATTTACCGCTTCAAGTGTGGATCTTCCTATCGGCTTTTGGAATTCAACCGGATGGGGCGACTATGACGGTGATGGCGATCTCGACCTTGCATATTCATGGTACTCGGCAGGTACGGCAAACAGTGCCATATTCAGAAATGAAGGCGGTACATTTGCCAACATCAATGCAGGCCTCCCGGGGTTGACTGCCGGCTCTATGGAATGGGGCGACTATGACGGAGATGGTGATCTTGACCTTTTGCATACCGGAACCCCGGCAGATTTCAGCAATACTTTGGTGCTGATTTATGAAAATAACAATGGCGTGTTTTCTGATATCTCAGCCGGTTTTATGGATTGCGCATGGTACAACAATGCGCTGTGGGATGATGCAGATGGCGACGGAGACCTCGACGTGGTTTATGTTGGCGATGATGGCGACCTGTACCCCTTTGTAGTTTATATCAATACTGACGGTGTATTTGAAATGATGAACACCGGATTATTCGGCGTTAGAACAAGCAATGGAAACATCGGCATGCAAACCGGCGACATTGATAACGATGGAGATATGGATGTGGTGATGACCGGCGACAATGAGAATTATGTAAAATCGACAAGAATTTATTTGAACGATAATGGCACTTATTCGGCTTTGACACATGACATTCCAGGCTTTGGATCAGGAACTGTAGATTTAACCGATATCGACAACGATGGTGATCTCGATATTTTCCTCGTGGGATATGATAGCAATTCCAGTGGTGACGTTGGAATTTTCATCAATGATGCCAATTCAAATACTTATTCCGTCAATGAAGCTCCATCAGCACCTTCAAACCTTTTTGCACTTGTTGAAGATGACGCGGTGCTTCTTACCTGGGATATGGCCACCGACGACCATACACCGCAGGCCTCTTTGCAATACAATATATACATCGGAACCGTTTCCGGATTGGGAGATGTGGTTTGTGCACAATCAATAACAGATCCTTTGTCGGCAAATTTCGGCTTCCATTTTCTTCCAAAACAGGGCAACTGTGAAATGAAATTGCAATACAACATGTCGGGGCTTGCTGATGGTGTTTACTTTTGGAGCGTTCAGGCCATCGATCAATCCGGAGCTGCTTCTGTCTTCAGTGCTGAGCAATACTTTGATATTGGCAATGTAACCCAAATAAATGATGTGGATACCAAAGTGCAAATTTTCCCAAACCCTGCCACCAACTTGCTAAATATAACTGCCACCAATGGTGAAACCATGAATGTGGAAATTGTTGGCATGACCGGAAAAACTCTTTTGAAAAGGCAAAATTTGGCTGCCCGGGCTTCAATAAATGTTGAGCGCCTTAATCCGGGCGATTACATTATCAGGATTATCACCAGCGATTATACAAGCATAAAGAAAATACAGATTGTTAGATAAAATCTCTCTCAGATGAGTAAATAAAAAGGCCGGTTCAGTTTTTTTTCTGAAACGGCCTTTTATTCAATGGCTCTGATTTTATCAGTAAACCATTATATTATTCTTTTATCAGTTTTTGAATGCTTGTTCCCTGGGATGTAGTTATTTTAACAAAATAAACTCCATTTGACAAATGATTGATACTGACCGTTTGCTCACCATTAATCTTGTTTACGGTTAAAACTTGCTGCCCGGTTTGATTAAAGATTTTGCAATCAGAAATATCATCTCCGGAAATCGTCACTTGATTGGTTGCCGGATTTGGAAATACCATACCTGATAATGATTCTATATTTCCAATCCCGGTAATAGCTTCGTTAACAGGCTGAAGAAGAAAATCATATACTGCATTCTGATTGGCTGTGATTTGAACATCGTAAACCGATAAAGCTTCATAACCATCAGCAGTACAAACCATATCGTAAATACCGGCAGGCAGCATCATGTCATAGTGTGCACCAAAAGGAGTTGAATAAGTGAACACGCTGTTGTCGAAATTTGAGGCGTTAATTTCAGCTTCTGGTATTGCAATATTCGTAACCGCATCGCGCACAAAACCCTGAATTTTGCCTAATTCGGCCTCGCCATATTTATAAACACTGTATCCACGTGTGCCCGCAAAAAGTTCGTCGGTGCTGCTTCCATAAGCAATATCCCAAATTGCCATATTGGCTATGCCCTGATTCATGGGCTCCCAGGTCAAGCCTTCGTCACTGCTGTGATAAACACCACTGTTGGCTCCGGCATAAACGTCAGTACCCTCTGAGCCCAACACGCTCCAGGTAAGACCTGACAGGTTTGGACTAATGGTGTATGCCTCACCATAGGGGGATTGATAAATGCCCTGATCAGTTGAAATGTATACTTTTTGATCCAGGCCATCACCCTCCAAACGTATCGATAGGTCAGTGAAATAACTCACTCCTGAATAACCTGTGGAGGCAACAAAATTTGCACCCAGATCATCAGAATAATAGGTAGTGGTTGCAAGTTGCTCATAGGCCAGCAATACCCTGGGGTCTCCACTACTATTCAAACATAAACTATATCGTGGATAAAATGCAAAAGGCAGGCCGGCTGGGTCATTCCATGTTGCACCACCATCGAGGGTATATTTTAATGGACCTGTCGACCCTCCGATCCACATGATGTCAGGATCGGTCCAATGCACCATTGCTCCCGTATAATAGGTGGTTTCCTGGTTCAGAACAACCCAGTTATCGCCAAAATCATCGGAATAATACACTCCATTATTTGTAGCTGCCATCATCCTTTCCACCTGCCAATCGTTGTGGTTGGTGGGGGCAAAAGAGTAAGTCCAGTACCCCTGAAGTCCGTTGGATTTATTTTCCCAGGTTTCACCCTTATCTGTCGAAAGCCAAATCCCACTACCTTCAGTTCCGGCCCATAATTCATTGCGGTCAGCATAATAAACGGTATTGTGTACATAGGCATTATTAAGCCCATGCACGCTTTGTGCATAGGATTGCCCGTCGCCCAGAATTATAGAGCCCCAATTACCAAATAATGCCCCTGCATCCGAAACGCCGATTGCCTGCCAGGTTTTCTCAACAAAATTTCCGTTCGCCATGGTCCATGTGTCACCATTGTCGGTGCTTTCGTAAATACTCCCACCATAAATTACCGAATAAAAAGTGCCTTCAAAGTTCACAATGCCACGGGCAAAATTGCTTGTGCTTAAACTCTGGGTCCAGTTGGCTCCACCATCAGTCGATTTAAAAATCCCAAATTCAGCACCCAGCAACAAGAAATCAGCATTATCAGGATCAACATAAATGCCATAGCACTGCCCCGAACCTGCAGGGTTGATAGCCGTCCATGCAGCGCCCTCAGTACTTGTATAAAGCCCTGATCCGGATGTGCCCGAAACAGCAAGAAACATCAACTCAGGATTATCAGGGGATACCGCAAAATCTTTCATAAAACCAGAGGACAGGTTTGTTGCAAGCCATGTTGCTCCCGCATCTGCGGAATATTTTACCCCTTGGTTGGAGGCTATCCCTGCTACCATCAAGTCCGTATTTGAAGTTTGCATACCAAAGCCAATAATTGTAGTGCTGGGATATGCAATTTGCACCCAGGTGGCTCCCCCGTCATTTGATTCATAAATCCCGTATTTTCCCCCGGCATAAAATTTCCCGCTTATGGTAGGATGGGCATACACGCCGTACATTATTTTGCTTCCAATATCAGATCCGTTCCAATTTAATCCGCCATCGTTTGAATACCACATACCGCCATTGTTGGCCAATGAGTGGCCGCAGGCAATTACTACATTCATTCCGTTGGTGCGATCGGTGGCAATGCCACGAAGGTTTCCGCCCCAAGGTCCTTTCGACATCCACTCCGAACGCATGTTGCCCTGCTCATTAACAATAATCCCGACCTGTGCTTGCAAACTTTGCGAAATCATGGCTTCTTGAGGAATAATATCACCATTTAGGTCAATTTGTGTTTTTTCCTGGGCAGTTCCAAAATTAAAAAAAACAAGTGCTGCAACCAATACTACATAAATTTTTCTCATAAGTATTCAATTTTTAGTTAAGTTAAAATATTTGTAAATAATATTAATATGGTGAAATTTCCTGGTTTTTCGATTGAATTTTTAGTGTTGATAGTCATAATCTCCCTGTAAAATTACTAAAATTGCAAACCCTCTTTAATCAGTTAACAATTATTTTGTTTCACCCTGTGATGTTCTGCATCACTCCAGCTCATGATGATAAGAGCCATGTTCTTGATAACGAAGGCATAATAAAACAGGAATTGGCTGCTTCTCCAAAAATTGGAAAGCAACAAAAAAGCTGATTGAATTTGATGGGAATGGGACTTGCAGGCTTTTCGTGAAAAATTAATGTAATTCTATAGCAAAAAACCTTGTTTTAAATGTCGTTTGTGTTTTCTGAAATTTCAAATTTGAACCCGGTTCCATGGATGTTTATAATGTTTATGTTGGGGTCATCTTTTAAATACCTCCGCAACTTTGCTATAAAAACATCCATACTTCGGCCAATAAAATAATCATTCCCTCCCCATATTTTTTTAAGGGCTGTTTCGCGGGGCATAATTTGATTCCGGTGTTCTATCAATAATTTTAATAAGGCTGATTCTTTTCTGGTAAGTCGTTTTTCACCTTTATCCGACAGTAAAGTCATAATGATAGGGTCAAAAATAAACTTACCCAATTGATGCTGTCCGGTAACTTTATCCATACCAACTGATCGCCGTATTACACATCTTCTCAGAATAGCCTGAATGCGCAAACTTAGCTCTTCGGTACTGAAAGGTTTGATAATATAGTCATCACACCCAATGGTAAAACCCTTTACCCTGTCTTCTTTGAGCGATTTGGCGGTGAGGAAAATAATAGGGATTTCATCATTCTCTCTACGAATATCTTCGGCAAGGGCAAAACCATCCTTTTTTGGCATCATTACATCAAAAATGCAAAGATCGAAATGTGATTTTTGAAATTCGACCAAAGCCTCTTTTCCATCTTTGCACAATATAACATTATAGCCAAGCATGTCAAGGTAATCAACTAAAACGGTGCTCAGGTTGGTGTCATCCTCGGCAAGAAGAATCGTGATGTTTTTACTTTCTTTCATTTCAATGTGTTATATAATCCCCTGACAAATATAGTCTTTTTTAGATATGCGAGAAAATTCATGTTATTATCACTATTATCACTATTTGTTTTATAAGGCTAATAATATGCTCTTTTACAAGGAAGGAAAATGGTAAAACTGCTACCCTTTCCAATAGTACTGGTCACCGAAATGGTGCCTCTGTGTGCATTAATGATGCTTTTAACATAATACAAGCCCAGCCCAAAACCTTTAACATCATGTAAATCACCAGTTGGAACACGATGAAACTGTTTAAAAATATTTTTTAACTGATCCTGTTCCATCCCAATTCCACAATCTTCCAGGGTAATCAAAACTCCTTTCTTATTGCTGTGTGTTGAAATAGTAATTTCGGGACTTTCAGTTGAGTATTTGATGGCATTATCCAAAAGGTTATTCAGCACATTGGCAATATGGTTAGCGTCTCCTAAAACAGTATTGTTTGCCGCATTCAACCTCTTTTTAATAAAACCATTTCTTTCTGTCACGGCAAGTTCAAACCGGTTTGTGGCTTGCTCGATCAATGCATGAATATTAAGATTGATAAATTTTAAATCGTAGTTTTTTCGTTCGAGGACAGCTACCTGTAATACAGAATCAACTTGATTTTTAAGCCGTTCATTTTCATTAAAAATAATGCGCGCATATTTATCAACGCGATCCGGATACTTTTGGACCTCCTTTTTTTTAAGCATCTCACTTGAAATAGATATTGTGGCAATCGGAGTTTTAAGCTCATGGGTCATGTTGTTTACAAAGTCTGTTTTCATTTCCGTCAACTTTTTCTGTTTTAGGAATGATCGGGCAGTAAACCAAAAACCGGCGATAACAATTAGCATAAAAATACCAGATAGGCTGACATAAAGTTGCATGTTGTTAAAAACAAAAACATGCTGAAGCGGAAAATAAACCACGAGAACATATTGATCCTTCTGGAAAACACAAGATATTGTTGCTTTATGTTCGGAATGTAAAAGCTCATAAACATTCGCATTATCACTAAGCATTACAAATTCGTGTGTGTCCATATCGTAAATGCCGAAATAATAGATTTTACAGAGCTCAAGGTTTTTAAATTCAGAATTTATCATTCGCTTCAGAAGCTCAGGGTCCAACGATTCGATAAATCGTGTATGATAATTCTCACCTTCACTATTGTAAATGTACCTTTTGGCAGTCAGCGAGTCGCTTTGCAAGGCCATAAGCTGGTTTACAACACGCTTTAAACCCAAATGGGTGTTTTGATAAAATTGCTCATTCTTGGTTTTAAGCGCATCCTTAACCCAAAAGAATTGTGTGATAATAATACCAGTCAGGGCAATCGCAGTAATTATTATAATTCCTGTAAACAGCTTACTTTTCATGCCTCAAAATTAAACCTGAAAATGTGCAAATCTAGAATTTAACAAATCATTAACAGTATTTAACAAGGCATTAACATCTGCAGGGTATCGATCGCTGTATGTTTGCAGCATAATAATTACGCAATAAAACAACAAATAATAAATAACTTTAAACCATGAAAAAAATACTTTTATTCTTATCATTAGCATTATTCTTATCGGCAGGTGTAGTTACAGCTAAGAAAGTTCAATCTTTAAATGTTAACTCAACAGAGCTGATAGTAAAAGCTTCAGATTTAAATTCAGTGTCTCCGGTAACAGGTGATGATGATAAAAAGAAGAAAGCTGAAACAAAAGCAACAAAAGGCGAAAAATGCACCAAAGAAAACTGCAATAAAGAAAATTGCAAAGAAAGTTGTGCTAAAGGAGCCAAAGGTGAAGCAAGTAAAGAAAAATGTGCTGGCGAAGCCAAAAAATGTTGCAGCAAAGACAAAGGAAATAAATAGTAATTAGTTAGAGAGAGATAATTTTTTCATTTCATTTTTTTGTCCCCACCGCCCGGTGGGGTTTTTTTTTGCCTTTTTTTTAAGCTATCACTTATTACAACTTCGATTTTTATTTATTTAGCAAGCATAAAAATAAATAGCTGTTAAAGACATGAAAACATCAACCATTGAGTATTTGGGCGATTTAAGGACGAAAGCCACACACGAACTATCGGGAAACCAAATTATTACTGATGCTCCTCCCGACAATAAAGGAAAGGGAGAGGCTTTTTCGCCCACTGACCTTCTTGCGACGGCCCTTGGAACCTGTGCAGTAACCATTATGGGCATTGCTGCCAATGAGCACGGATTCAATATTGATGGAACCACTATTAATATTATTAAAAAAATGGAAAGCAACCCACGCAGGGTTAATGAAGTGAGTGTAGAATTTAATTTCCCCCAAAAAAATTATTCGGAAAAGGAAAAAAAGATCATTGTTAAATCGGCAAATACCTGCCCGGTTTTTCATAGCCTGCACCCCGATCTGAAAAAGAATTACATTTTCAATTTCTGATTTTCAGATTCGCATCTGAGACATCATTAATTATTTCAGAATAAATCTTAACAAAGGCTACTCCTTGTTTTTGGTATCAATGAGGATGGTTACAGGGCCGTCGTTTATAAGCGAAACTTTCATGTAAGCGCCAAACTCTCCGGTTGCCGGTTTATTCCCGGTGTCGATTGTTAATTGAGTAATAAATTTTTCATACAGTGGAATAGCAATTTCCGGTTTTGATGCCTTGAGATAGGATGGCCGATTGCCTTTTTTGGTACTTGCGTGAAGTGTAAACTGGCTGATAAGCAAAATTTCGCCATTGATGTCCACCACCGATTTGTTCATTACACCCTTTTCATCATCAAAAACACGAAGCCTTGATATTTTACCGCTAAGCCACGAAATATCTTCTTCATTATCTGTGTCTTCGATACCGATCAATATGAGCAAACCATGCCCAATTTTGCCTTTTTCTGTGTTTCCAATTTCTACCGCTGCCTGTAAAACCCTTTGAATTACTGCTCTCATAAAATGCCTTGATTTATCCTGAATGCAAACTTACTAAATATTAAATTTGCAGGAAAATATACAAACTATGACAAAATTAAGCGTAAATATCAACAAGATTGCAACGCTCAGAAATGCCCGTGGTGGGAACATTCCTGATGTTGTAAAGGCAGCTATAGACTGTGAAAGATTTGGCGCCCAGGGCATAACGGTCCACCCCCGCCCCGACGAAAGGCACATACGTTACCAGGATGTGTATGACCTGAAGCCGGTATTGACTACCGAGTTCAACATTGAGGGCTATCCCAACCGGAAATTCATCGAGCTGGTAACAAAAGTAAAGCCGGCACAAGTAACAATGGTTCCCGACCCGCCGCATGTACTTACGTCAAATGCCGGATGGGACACCATTAAACATAAAAACATGCTTCGCGATATTATCATGGAATTTCATGCACATGGTATCCGTACTTCAATTTTTATCGAAACTGACGCAAAATTGATTGAAAATGCTGCTGAGACCGGAACCGACAGGGTAGAACTTTACACCGAAAGCTACGCAACACAATACTCTCAATCAAAACAGGAGGCCATTAAACCATTTGTTGACGCAGCAAATGTGGCGCTAAAAGTTGGGCTTGGACTAAATGCTGGCCATGATCTTAGTCTTGAAAATTTAAAATATTTTGCCGAAAATATTCCCGGGTTGCTCGAGGTTTCGATTGGCCACGCGCTTATTGCCGATGCATTATACTTTGGTCTTGAAAATGCAATTCAGCTTTATTTACGCTTGTTGAGAATTGGATAGGATGAGCAATTTTTTTGTAAAGTGTTTTTTATAAAAGATTCTCCATGCTGTAAACTTTCAGCCGGTCTTTAGTTTTATAAATTTGGTGCCTGTCGAGTGATATTTTGTATTTGGATACAGCCTGCCTCCTGAGTTTATATCTGAATAAAATATCAGACATCCAGGCGGGAAAAGCGCCTGTAAATTTTAACTCGAGAACAAAATCTTTAAAAATGCTGGATTCAAGTCCTTCGTTACAAAATAACTGATCAATACCGGGGAAAAGCATCGATCGGATATGTTTATCAATACTCAGCCTGAAATGGGGATCAAACTTCGAAAAGAATGCTTCACGCTCGTAAACCACCAAAACAACCGGCCTCAAATTCTTTGCCTTGTAATGGTATAAAAACCGGCTTGCCTCAGCGTGAACCTTCTCATCACGACCATCTAAAACATATTTTTCAATATCTCCTGTTTTTAGCAACATGGCCAGATCCTGAAATTTTACCCGGCTGCGGTTTTTGCTGATGAAATCTATCTCTTTCCTTTTAACTTCCAAAAAAACAGGAGGGTTACTATCAGGAACATCCTTGAGATAATTATAACCCCTAACCCTTATTTTTTTCCTGGTTTTAATGCCATGACGTTTTTCCCAATAATAGTCAAAATTGGTGTTGTCGAAATAAATACTCCTAACAATATATTGGCGATGCCAGGTAAATTCCGGCGAATGTGGGTCTTCTTTAACAAAGCTTAAAATCGATTTCCGTAAATCGTTAAGATGTTCGTTGGGAACTAAATATTTAAATTCATTTCTCATCAGGTTCAACTAACTTTTGAAAAACCTGAACCACTTGGCTACATAATCGCGCAACAAAATTTCGCCACCTTCAAGCTTCCCTTTAAAAACTACGCCCGGTAATACAATTTCATTTTCATTTTTTATTTCTGCTGTAATGATAAAGGTTTGCTTACCTCCTGCTGCTGAAATATGATTGCTGATATGAACCACCTCCGACTGAAAGGAAACATTTTGGCCATAAACCTCACAATTTGCTATTTGCCCAACATATATTCTTTTACGGTCTTTTAGGCTGATGGGCATTTTAATAATCAATTCATCCACTGATTCAACGATCATCATGGTGTCGGATGAGGATGAATTGCGAAAAATTCCTCTTACAGGGGAAATAATTGTTTGTAATTCTTTTTTTGTATTCAGGTCGGCAATCGTACTTTCGATTTCTTCAATTTCAGCCTCAATCAATCTGATATTCTCAGGCTTTTCTCCTGTGGTAATTACCTGCAATTCCGCTTCCTTAATCTTGACTTTTGTTTCCATAAGATTTAAAAGACGCTCTTCGTCTTCCATATCCTGTTCAGTTATTACTTCCTGATCGTAGAGCCCCTTTTGACGATTATAAGTCCTGCGCTGATTTTCTGCATCAATACGGGCATATTCCAATTCCTTTTCAGCCAGGGTGATGGCTTCATTTTTTTCGCCGGTCTGTAAAGTTTGCAGAAGAGCCTGCTTTACCTGAAGTTGCTTTTTCGATGCATTCAACATCATATTTGTTTCGTTGGAATAAACAATTCCAATGGTATCGCCTTTTTCGATGATGGACTTTGTTAAAATTTTCGGATTGATCTCAAATCGCACATCATCACCCCGCGAAAACTCACGGGTTTCATAGTGGTTGCTGATTCCGGCTACCAGGTCGCTCTGTGTGTTCATGATTTGCCCGTTAGTACCGGCAAACAACACCCATTGCTTTGCGGGAAATACTTTTCCTGTAATTCGAATGTCAGAAGAAACATGGATTGGAACAAAATAGATGATTAAAAAAACCGCGATGAGCAGGAGCCAAAATAGGTTTTTAACAAGTAGGTCTGTAATTCGGGAGAAATCCATTAATCAATAGCTGGTTTGAGATCAAATAGTTATTTAGTAGAAACAAACGGCAAATGTAACATTATCGATCAAAACGCTAAAATTTTAGTTATTGCTTAATATTTCTGTGGGAATGAGGGCTGATTAAAAACACATCATTTCTTTATCAGCAAATCACCCCCGGTTTCACAGCCCGAAAATTCCATTTGCAGGGTTACATGATTGATGTTGAACTCGCGGTTTAACACATGCTCAATTTCAGCTCTGATGGTGTCAGTTTCACTGATTAAAAAATCCTCCTCAATATTTACGTGGGCTTCAAAAAAGAGGCTGGTGTCATTGAGCCGCCATACATGCACATGATGAATATCCTTTACCTTATTGATTTTTTGCAGTCTGTCTTTTATTTCTATTAAATCAATTTCTGGAGGTGTTCCCTGCATCAGGATTACAAAAGTTTCTGCAAGTACATGCCAGGTATGAATAATAATGTAAACACCAATTATAAATGTTATCAATGGATCAATCCAGTAAAATTCATAAAGCCACATAAAAACGCCGCCAATAATCACTGCCACCGAAGATAATGTATCTCCAAGCAAATGAAGGTATGCAGCTTTTATATTAAGGTTTTCGCCACTATTTTTCTTTAAAAGAAGAATGGAGATAAAATTACCTAAAAAGCCGATTATGGCCACAATCAACATAATGAGCCCCTTAACTGGTTGGGGGTCCAATAAGCGCTGGTAGGCCTCAACAAATAAATAGAGACAAATCGAAATCAGTAAAAGGGCATTAAAAAATGCGGCAAGAATTTCGAAGCGCTTGTACCCGAAAGTGTTTTTTTCGGTGGCTTTTCTTTTGCTTACTCTGTTGGCAATGTAAGCCAGAAGAATTGCCATGGTATCTCCAAGGTTATGCAATGCATCCGAGATTAAAGCAAGGCTGTTGGAAATTGTTCCCCCAATTACCTGAGCTATCGTAATGGACAAATTGAGCGCAATTGTAATCAGCAGCCTCCTTCCCTTCAAGTCACTGCCGTGATTGCTTCCGTGATGATGCTTGTGTTGGTGAGCCATGTTAATGCAAAATTAAAAAATTTCAACTCTCTACCTCAGCCTAATTTGCCCAGGTTGGATTAAAAAATGAAATGTCAATTTGTAAAAGTCGGGGGGTTTTAAAAACACTCTTATCGTTCTGTTTGTTA
>JGI10211J34971_10003590_pt1 | contig 12406 bp, 15 predicted proteins | sample Etolagsediment_FD_34971 | JGI IMG/M metagenome (IMG submission 34971) | reverse complement strand
TACCTCAGGGTCAATGTACATTTGGGGTTCGGTAGCGTACATATTAGTACGCCCACCATCTTCGATTGTTACAGTCATTTATAGTTGTTTTAGATCTTCATATATTATAGAGCAAAAAAAGGGATGCGTCAAGCATCCCCATTTTGATTTAGTAACTTATATCAGAACGCGAACTTGGTTCCGATCTTGGCAGCATAACCGTTGTCAGCATCATCGATACCAGTAGCGAAGGAAACCTCACCATAGATGTCTAGACGCTCTGTAGCAGCAACAGAAGCGCCTGCTTTACCAGAGAAGACAGTCTCGCTCTCAGCACCGTCAGGAGAGACGAGGCTAGGACCTGCTTGAACGTAGTATCCAGCAGATTCGCCCAGAGCACCTTCGTAGCCTACGTGGAGGTCTGTGACGGTTCCAGAGTAGTCAGAACCAACAAAACCAGAGTTTGCTTCCACATTGACATAAGGACCTGCAAAAGCAGCACCAGCGGACATGGAGAGAGCAGCAGTAGCTGCGAATACAGATTTGATCATTTTAGATACCTCGTAGTTTACTTGCGGAATGGATACCCGCAGATGAAAGAAGACTCGACGTGTCTTCGTTGTTGTAAATCGTAACATAAGTACGATTACTTATTTATAATAAGATAGAAAAGAAACTTTGTCAAGATGGACGGTTTTCTTCCTGTCCTTGTTGTTGGGCAGCAGAGTTCTCTGTGATTCTACCCAGATATGGATCATAGTTCATGTAGTCTGCAATGTCAACTTTTGCTCCTTCCTGTTGCCAATAATTCCAAAGAGCAGCGTGATTCCCTTTATGAAATGCATCAATATGATCGGGATGAATACTTGATCCGAGTTCAATTTTATACATTAAAAGAGGGATAGCAAAAGTATTTCCGGAGTTGTAAATCAAGTCATCGGCAACTGGTCGAGGTTTCATACCCTGATCCAATTTATACTTTTCCCCACGACAATGAAGTCTAACAAGTTTTTCAGCATGATATCTATTAATCACATAACAGGCTGTTGAAAAATCATTTACAAACCTCTTATGAAGTTTAACATGTAAGTCTCCTGTACAAATAATAGCAAGTTGTACCACATCCCAATCATATGGGAAATGTGCGTACAAATCATTCCAGGTAAAGTTCCAAAATCTCACCATTTCCAGATCACAATCATCCTCCATAATGATTGCATAAGGACTATCGGAAGTCTCAAGATAATGCTTCAATGCCTTTAAATGAGATGTTGTGCATCCAATCTCTCCCGAGGACATCATCTCAGGATATCTTCCAGAAATGATATCACTCAAATCGTCATCTCTACCATCATATGCAGAGATTCTTTCATAGTTATCCACTTCCCAATACTTAAACTGGTCCTCCATATACTGCCATCTCTCTGGTTGTCCATCAAGATTGATGCAATATACGGGTCCAAAGTTTTTGAGTTTGTATGTTGATTTATTCTTGTCCATTAGATAACAATCCAAGATTCTGGTAGTAGATCTTTAGTATCTTTATCGGCGTTATTTACGCCGAACCACGTTGATGGAGCAACAACTTTTTTACTCTTTGCCAACCATGCACCCCACCAAGAGAATGAGGAATTGGCGATGATATGATGAGTACACATAGACATGAGACACAAATCAACTGCATTGTCTCCAGACTCAGATATTAAGAACCTGTCTCCCGAAAACAATTCTTGTTCTTTACACCATTCAGGATCATCAGAGAATACAATTACTTGATAATCATCATCAAAATAACTCAATGCTTTTTCATAATAATCAAGTCCAAGATTAAAGTGATTAGCACTGTTTACCAAGTAGTCTGTTCGTCGCACATGAAGCGAAATAACTTCATCAAAATCTTTCATCATCTCTGTGCATGGATCTAGAATATGATTTCTAAACCCAAAATCTTCTCTAATACTATCTTCAATGTTTTTGAAATATTTTTCAGATTGAAAAAATCCATACAAAGATACATCATTAGGACACATCCTATGAAGTTCTTCATCATAGTGAAAAAACTTTTCTTGAACTACAGGAGCATGTCCCCTATCCAAAAGTCTAATATGATGCTTTGGAAGGTTTGGTAAATCAAATACTTCAAATAACTGATGGGTGTTCCATTCATTAGAAAAATTTGATGGGGGGATTCCAAACTCATATCCTCTAGCAGCAGCAATACCTCTCAAAGAAGCATACTGAAACATCTGATTAGCAAGTCTTCCCAATTTACCTAAGTGATTAAAGGCTAGCATTTGATTTTTCCTCCTCTTTGTTTAATATACTCAAGTGTATTGTAGTATTTGATGAGATTTTCTTTGTCCTGCGTTCTGATCCAGTTCCATAGTCGATCATTATCTTGGAATTTTGGATTATGATAATGAGAATTAAAAGTTCTACCATGTTCAAAGTGGTAGATATCATCATTAACTCTACTGACATTAAATCCAAACAGATTTAGACGATAATAGAACTCACAGTCTTCTGCACCCCAAGAGATAAAGTTTTCATTCCAGAATCCAGCAGAAATTTCACAAGATTTAGTAATCATCTGCCCCCAACCGATAGAAGAAGGAATACGAACCTTACTGTTATCAAGAACACTCAAATCAAAATCATTACCATCATGAGATGAGAGAAACTTATCTAGCAGTTGATCTCCATAAGTAACTGCCCACTGATAGATACCACATCCAAATGGATATACCACGTCACATCCCTGATTAGTAATTGTATCATAGGCAAGTTGATGACTCTTCTTTGGAATAACTACATCAACATCGTGATTATACACGACAGAAGTATCAGCTGATACGCAGAGATCATTCAGTATTCTAGTCTTATGAAAGAATGATTCATCACTTTGTTCAAAAATATGTTTAAGTTGCCCAATATCACCAACATATCTTTTGATGTGAGGAAGAGCATATTCTGCGAAATTTGAAGTTTTATCCACTTCTTTAATTAGAACTTTCGATTCAGGAAAATTCTTCAACAAATATGTAACGGATGTAATTACATTGCGAAGTCGATCATTAGTCTCGATGCGACAGGGCAATAGATAAGTTAAGTCTTTCATTCTGGAGTCACGGGCGTTGGATCATTGTGAAGTTTGATCCATCTTTTTGGAATCATATCCTTCATATTGTAATGAGCATAAGCAGGACCAAACCAAGGATCAGGTGCTACGACTCTACCTGTGTCATTCTGCAACCAGGCACCCCACCAAGATAGGGAAGAGTTAGCGATGATAGCACCACCACAAAGACTCATCAAACAAAGATCAACATAAGGAATAGATGCTCCATCACCAAAGACTTCATGAGATGAATCGGAGAAATGAAATCTATCTCCTTGTAGGTATGGTTGCTTTTTGCACCAATCAATAACATCGGATACAACAACAACATTTTTATCTTCTGGGAATAGTTTCAATGCCTCAATGTAATAGTGGTCTTTACAGAGAGGGTGATATTCTTGTATCATTTGATAAGACCATCTTTCACCCCGTCGGCCAACGAGGTTTGGACTACCACGACGCACATGTAAAAAAATAGTGCCATCACGTCCACCAATACTATCAATATATTCTTTACAAGGTTCTAAATATCCCTTACTAAAAGTGAAGTCCTCACGAATAGATGAAGCAATGTGCTTAAAATACTCTTCCGTCTGATAATTTCCAGAGAAATTAATATCTCCCCCATTCCAATTAAAGATTTTCTCATTGAAATGCATATCCCGATAGGTATGCGTCGGAAAATTGCTTTCCCCTATGTTATCGGGAGTGCAATTTTTCATTTCAAAGCAATCAAATAACCCGTAGTTATCATATCTCGGGGCATTTTCTGAAGGAATTAACCAATTAGTTTTTGTATTTTCAGCAACTCCCCGAATGAAAGCATATTGGAACATTTGATTTCCAAGTCTACCTTCATTACCAAGTCCATTAAAAGAAATAGTCATAAATTTTACTTCTCCCAATTTTTAATGATCCAGTTTTGCGGAATAATATCAGATGTATCTAAGTGAGTCATCGCAGTGCCAAACCACTTCTTAGGGTCTGGAGCAACAACTTTACCTCTACCATTTTGTAGCCATGCTCCCCACCAAGAGAAAGAACTATTTGCAATTATAGCACCTGAACACAGTGACATCAAGCATAGATCAACTTGCGGCAAAATAGTGTTAGACATGGCACCAGTTCCATCCATAGATTTATAAGAGTAAACTCCATTACTTTCATTGAATAAAAATCTATCACTAGAAAATAGTTCTTGACGTTTACACCATTCTAAATCGTCAGTAAATACGAAGCAAGGAGTATCATCTGGGAATTCTTTAAGACATTCTTCATAATAACTAATAGGCAAAATTGGATGGAACTCTTCTCTACCAATAGCATCACCTCTTCTTACGTGGAGAAAAATCGGACTAGAATTTAGAGACTCTATGTACTCCAAACAAGGAAACAAATAATCATTCTTGAAAGAAAAATCTTGATGTATTTCATCCGCAATGTTTTTAAAATATTTTTCAGTTTGAAAAAATCCATCTAAAGATACATTATCTGGACATTTTTCAAACAGTTCTTCAGAAAATTGATGACCATCTTCCATTAAGATACCGCCACCAACAAATCCAATATTATCTTTTTTAACCCCAGTCATATTGAAAGTTTCAAATAACCCATAGTTTGCGGTATGACTATACTCTTCTGGAGGGATCACCCAGTCAAAACCTCTATTAGAAGCAATTCCTCTTAATGAAGCATATTGGAACATTTGATTTCCAAGACGACCATTACTCCCTAGTCTATTACATCCAATCATAATTCTATCCAATAAACTACTTCTTTTGGGTTTCCCCAAATAATTCTACTATCACATTGGTCTCTTACAATATCATCAACAACGTAAACCTTGTAGTGCAAATCTAAAAGAATGCAGCATAATTTATACTGTTGACTTTCTGTAAGTATGTCTGTTCCATTCTTGTATGCAACAGAGGGAAATGCAAAAGGTAGTTTATTTACATTTTTTTTAATGATCCAATCAACTAAAAAATTAAGATGTTCTTCATTAAAATTATCAGTTGTTGTACCTAGATTATACTCCAACCCTAATTTCTTTGCGTAGGCTGCAAAGGATCTATTGTCTCTTGGCAAACAAGGGCCACCATATCCATACCCAAAGTTCAAAAACTTCTTACCAACTCTACTATCAGATCCGATTGCACTCAATACCGTTTCAATTTCATCCTCTTTTCCACTAAGAGTCATTACTTCACCAACCATGTTGGCATAACTAATTTTAGTTGTTAGGAAGCAATTTACTGCTAACTTTACGAGTTCAGCAGAGGTTGTACTCATGGTATATATTTTCGGTTCAATGTCCTGAATACTATGATAAATTTCTTGAATATCGTTAAGATGTTCACCTTCGCCACCAATTAAAACCATATCAGCATTTTTGAGATCTTTGATGATCGACCCCTGAGCAATGAACTCGGGATTGTAGTATACACTTACACCATATGGTTTTAGATGATTCTGAAAATCTTCACAATCTCCAGGATTTGTAGTACATCCGATAACAAGAGATTTGCCAGCAACATTAGAACATGCCTTAACATCTTTGATAACTTGTCGCACACAACTTACATCATAACTTCCATCAGGAAGAGATGGTGTAGCAACAAGTGTATAGATAATATCACACTCTTCAATAACTTCTGCGTTACCAATCTTGAAGGTAATATTTTCTGCTTTAGACAAAAGATCTTGTACTTTTGGTTCGTTAGTATTAATAACTCCCTGCTGAAGATTTTTAATGTAATCTTCTCTTAAGTCAGAAGCAACAACTTCGTACCCTGCCTGTTCTAAAAGAAGGGCAAAACAAATACCCAATCTTCCCGTTCCCAACAATCCTATTTTCATTTCAGTTTTGCTGTAATAAGTAAGTGCCAACCAAGATTTTTTTCTAGGGTCCTAAACATTTCGGGCGGCATTTCAGCAAACCATGGTTGCTTCACATATTCGCCGTTCTTGTAAGGTTCTACTTGATATGGGAAGATATGATCTTGCTCAATAGAAACAACATCATACCCATCAAGCAATTCTATCACATCTTGCTTAGTATATGTATTCGCAATTGGACAACCATATTGAGCTTCTGGTTGATCTAAACCAGACTCAATCATATAATTCTTCCAAGAGTTTTTAGCATAAAGCATAATTTTAAGAACACTATTCTCGTCCATATACTTCTTAATTTCAGATATAATCTTTTCTGGTTTAGGACTGTGATGAATAACACCGAAAGAATAAATTAAATCATAAGTTTCTACTGGGACAAAAGAGGAGAGTTTTTCTGCGTTACCAGAGTAAAATTTACCAGATTGATTATAAACATTAAATCTTTTCTGGGACAACTTCATACTCTCTTCAGAGAGTTCAACTCCTGTGTAATCTGCACCAAACATAGCAAAATTCAAACCTACGGTTCCTAAACCACATCCAATTTCAAGAACTTTTTTGCCTTCCCATTTGGGAAACTGACTAAAAGACTCAATATGTGGTTCCACGATAAATTTTTTTCTTGCTACTTCATCAAAATATTCTTTGGTTCCAATATCTTTTTTAGAATGCCCAATATTACAGGGTCTATCATTCCAAAACTTTTTTACCTGGTCTATAGTTACTGTCATAATTTGAATGTTGGAATAGGTTCCATCTTATGTTTGTTCTTACAGTTAAAATCGTGCAGAATTTTAACTGCTGGTCCGGTACCAGTCTCCATTGCTTGCTCTAAGTCTTCGTATGAAGCACCAATTTGTGTCTCATCAGTTCTTGAGTCGTCCCACAGACCATCTGTAGGAGGTGCGGAAATTATACGTGAATCTACGTTAAGATGCTTTCCAAGTTCCCATACTTCAGTTTTATAGAGGTCAGCAATAGGAGCAATATCAACACCGCCGTCACCATATTTAGTGTAGAATCCTATACCATAATCTTCAACTTTATTGCCAGTACCAACAACAATACCACCAACACTTCCTGCTACTTGATACAATGTCACCATGCGAAGACGTGACTTTGTGTTGGCATTGGTGAGATCGTTGTTAGTATACTTTCCCACACTTGTCCATAGATCAAAACTGGTAATAAGTGTTTGGTAGACAGCACTGAGTTCGATTCTAATCTTAGTTACATTATCATAATTGTTCTCAAGATAAGTGGTATATGAATCCGAAAGACTATCATTTGTAGCACTTGAATTCAAAGGCATAGATAGAACATAAGTGGGAACACCAGTTCTAGCACAAAGAGTGGAAACAACAGCAGAATCAATACCACCAGAAACTCCAACTACTAGTGCCTTGATAAAATTATCATCAACATATTCACGAATCCAGGAAACAATCCTAGATTCTAGTTCAGCATAATCAGCAATTCTGTTCATTATTACCCCCTGATAAAAAGTGCATCTCCCCAGTTTGAATCATGTTGATAAATTTCAACTTGTGCAAACCCTTTTGATTCTAACAGAGATTTTAGCACACTATATTCAGCATTGTCAATATAATCTGGATTGTTCCAAGTTGCCTCAGTAGAAACATATTTTACAGTTTTCAATAGTTCATCTGCTCCATGCAAAACCAGTATTTCTGCTCCCTGAACATCCATATTTAAATATTCAAAATCAGAATATTTAAAATCGTTTTCTTGAAGAAGTGTGTCTAATGTTATTGTTTCAACTTGAATAGTTCCTTTATACCAAGATGAAAATCTACCGCTTGTTTTTAACAGAGATGAACAACCTTTATTCCCTCTCATGTACTGAGCATCAGGTCCATAATAAAGATGAAAGTCAACCGTTTCGTGATCAACATTACTGGCCGCATATTGAAACGCACAAGACTCAAGTGCTGCATCTGAATTTTCAAGATTAACTCTCATCTCTTCAAATACATCTGGATTTGCTTCTACCCAGATAACTTTTTTGGCTCCGAGATCTTCGTATTCGTTGACCTCTTCTCCCCTATGAGCTCCTACGTGAATAATACCATTGACTTTGATATTATTATTTTGAAAGTAATTAAATCTAATACTCATTTCCAATAAGTTTCATATAGATAATCTTCTGCCACTGGCAGATTGTTTGCACGTTCAAAGTTATCTTTGATCGCATCTAGTTTGGAATGATAAAGGTCTTCGCTTAGTGTGGAGATGTCAAAATCATCATCTAGGAATATAATTCCATCTTCATTAAAATATTTTGTGACTCCTCTACAACCATAGAAGACAGGAATCGTTCCTGTGGAGAAACAGTCTGTAAGTTTCTCCGTAAAGTATGTATCATAGACAGCGTTCTCTACCGCCACGGAGAACATATAGTCTTTGATGCCCTCTTCCTTGCGAGGAAGATCATTAAATCCTCTGCCATAAAGATCTACTTGATCTCTAAATTTCCGAACAAATTCTAATCTCTTACGATGACCAGGAACCATTGCTTTGTTTGAAGAGATCATGGAGACCAGTTTTGTCTTCTCGTAAATTTGGCGTTCTTCAATCCATGGTGCAGCGTTGCTCAGAGAATAAAAGAACTTCGGATATTTTTCACAAAGTTCTTTATCGCAAGTAAAAATACCGTCCACTCTGGACGCAACAAAGTCGTAGTTTGTAAGAATCCAATCATAGATCCCCTGAATAATTTGTTTTGACTCTAGTAGCCAAATATACTTAGGAGTACTAGAGACATCTTGCAGTACATCTAAAGATTTCTGATTAACATACAAACTCACTGCACCCGATCCGTCATAAACCCACTCAGTGTTTGTGGAGATATTTTTATCCGATGTAGAAGGTAACAAAGAGTCGTTACAAATCAAATTAATTTTAAATTTGCTCATTTTTTAGATCTTGATACATAATAGTCTCTTAGATTTTTGACAGAGATATGTTTATATACTCCTGCATTATTCTTTTTGAAAGTCTCTCTATCTTCAGAGTATTTTTTTGAAAAAGTGTGCGTATTTTGAATATGTTTGTCTTTACCGGATTGATTATATTTTTTTGATATAGACTTCAAATACTTTTCCTTGTCCCCAAGATCAGAAACTATAACATTTACTTCTTCTCTACTATGATTCATTCCCAAAAATTCTGATAGTTCAAAAACTAAATCTTCACCATTATCGATATAGTCTTCATAGAGAATAGCAAACTTGTTGCCATATCTTCTTTTGCCAACTTCAAAATCGGGAAACCATTTTTCAGCAAAAGAATTGTAGTTGTGAATTCCTCCATGCATATCAACATGCCCCATAGAATAAAAAACTTCTAGAGGATCTCTAATTTGAACAATATGTTTCCTATTTTTATCAACTTTAGAAAAAAATTCTTCAGGTCCAATTGAAAACTTGGCATGTTGCGGATTGTTAGGTCCCCAAAAGCACTCATGGGTTCCATAAAATATTGGATCTAAATCTTTCTGTTTCTCATCAAGATAACAAGTTACTGGTTGCCAATCACTATAAACATCAAATCTAGGTCTACCAGTCAGTATCTCAAACAAAGTTACAAAATAATTTGTAGCTGATCTAGGCACTGAGATGTGAAAGAAAAAGTCTTCATCATCAAGACATTTTAAGAATTCTGCTTTAGTACTCCACTTATTTACAGTTTCAGACATAATTTTTCTTCATCTCCTCAAATACTTTTGCAATTCCATCTTGTATATTAGTTTTTGGCAACCACCAACCCATAATATAACTATCTGCCTCGTTTCTCTTGTCCATCTGTACACTATCCTTGGCAAGACCAGGGGCGATCTTAACAGTTTTACCGATCAGATTAAACTGACCCATGATAATTGAAGCAACTTCTTTAATAGATGTTGCATGGAAAGACGTAATGTGTAGAGGATCTTCTGGTTTAAAGTCTGTATAGTTCTCCATCACTGTCTCTAGTGCTTCGCAACAATCTTCAGCATAAAGGAACTGACGCTCTTCGGTGCCATCTGTCATCATTTCAAAATCACCCTCTTCAAATCCTTTACGGATGAAATCAGTAATGACATGTGCCTTCTCCATGTCATTCTCGATACCATAGACATTCCAGAACTTAACAGTCAGTCCTTTAAGTGCAGTGGTATGCAATTCTCCCACACGTTTCATTACACCATAGGGAGAGTAAGACATGTTGCTCATCTGAGATGATGCAAACACAAATCTCTTCTTATATTTGTCCAACAAACGGAAAGTGTTTGCCATCATACGAGTGTTGTTATTGATGAACTCAAACGTATGCTGATACTTCTTCAGGTAGCGCGAACCACCCACATCAAAAGCAAGAAAGAATACAAAGTCAGCATTCTCAATTGTTTTTTCTACAATAGTATTAGGTGTTACTCTAAGGTCAAATTCAGGACCATTCACGATGTCTACATCGGTGACTTCATGACCCTTATTACTAAGGTATTCGGAAAGATATGCACCAATCTGACCAGCAGATCCTAAGATTGCTATTTTCATCTTACTACCTCAATTGTGTGTAAATTTCCAAAATTGACTATTCCAGTTCCACTAAGATGTGCAAAGTCGGTTACATCAATTTTTTCATCGGTAATTTCATTCCACATTTCTTGAATGAGAGGCCATCCAGGTCCAATGTCATCGAGAACAAGAATTCCTTTCCAACCTTTTTCGCGCAACCAATCCACCATAACACGTTCCTGTTTTCCATCATGAGGACCAACATCAATTACAATAATAGAAACATTATCCCAATCAATGTCTTTGTCCTTCATAAAATCAGAAATAATCCAAGAGACATTTTCTTTTCTTATAGAACTTGCACCTTGTTCCACAATATCATAACTTCTAATCCTGTTCTTTTGATTATAAGAAAGTGCCAAAGCAGATCCACCAGTTCTGGTGCCAATATCCAAAATTGTTGTTTCATTAAATAAAGTAGATAAGTAAGCATAGAGTCTATACTCACTTACACCAGAAACTTGCCAATCGTTTGCATTGATTGACATTGACTTAAGATGTTCTACATTCAATGATTTTACATCATTGGAGATGATTTTAATTTTCATTGCTTTATTTATTAATTTGTCCTTTGATCCAATTATAAGTGATGCGAATACCCTCCTCAAGAGTTTGAGAATAATCCCATCCAAGTTTTTCACGAATCAAATCATTATTAGAATTGCGTCCACGAACACCAAGAGGTCCATCAATATGAATCTTTTGTACCTCTTTATCAGCAACTTTAGCAGCAGTTTCTACGAGTTGGTTAATAGTAACCATCTCTTCAGAACCAATGTTCACCGGTCCCATAAAGTCACTATCCATTAGTCGTCGAGTTGCTTCAATGCATTCATCAATGAACAGGAAGGAACGAGTTTGTAAACCATCTCCCCAGACCTCGATTACTCCACCTTCCTCAGGAAGATACGCGACTTTGCGGCAGATTGCAGCTGGCGCTTTCTCTCTTCCACCTTCCCAGGTTCCTTCTGGTCCAAAGATATTATGATACCGTGCAACACGAACAGGAATGCCGTAGTTGCGGTTATAAGCAAAGTAAAGACGCTCACTGAATAATTTCTCCCAACCATATTCTGAATCAGGATTTGCAGGATATGCGGACTCTTCACGGCAATCAGGATTATCTGGATCAATTTGGTTGTGCTCAGGATACATACAAGCAGAACCAGAATAGAAAATCTTGGTAGGTTGATTCAAGGCAGGACGATTTGCTTCGGTCCATTCTTTACGATTACCATCAAAGGTCTCGTTGAACTTACGAACCTCTTCAAGAACGTTCAAGTTAATGGACACAGAGTTGTGCATAATATCTGCATCGTTCTCCCCTGTGAAAACGAATCCTGCTCCACCCATATCAGCAGCAAACTGATAGATTTCATCAAAAGGACGAATGTATTGATAAGGAACACTGGTAAAGAAGTTGCCTGTATATCCTTTGAATTGAATAACACGACGAACGAATTCTACATCACGCAAGTCACCCTGCACAAATTCATTAGATTGAGTCGAAGAAAACTCAGGGTATTTAAGATCCACGCCACGCACCCAATATCCTTCTTTACGAAGTCTCTTTACCATATGACTTCCAATAAATCCACCTGCACCAAGAACCAGTGCAGTTTTTTTGTATTCGTTCATAAATCCAATACTTATGTATAGTATATATTATAATAAAAAAGAGAGGTTTATGCAACCTCTCTTGATTCCGTTTTAGGTTTGCAGGCTCGCCACTTGCCCTTTGACTGGAGGCAAGAAACCAGGCGGGAGAGAATCCCATCCGCACCACTTGCCTTTTAAAGGAATGGCAAGAAACCTTATGGCAGTTTTCTGG
>JGI10211J34971_10003588_pt1 | contig 12410 bp, 10 predicted proteins | sample Etolagsediment_FD_34971 | JGI IMG/M metagenome (IMG submission 34971) | reverse complement strand
CTCCAATTATAGAAAATAAAACAACATAATAATTATCATTTTTAAATATTAAATCAGGAATTGATTGTTTTAAATTAGCAGTTCCTAAAGATAAATTTAATTGAAAATTATTCATAGTTAAAAAATTCTTTTGTTGGAAATCACTGTAAAGTTTTTCTTTAAAATATATAATAAAATATTCATTATTTTGTGCTAACTCAATAGACTCAATTAAATTATTTGTATAACTCATATTTATTTATAATAAATATTTTGTAGTATTTAAAAAAAAAATTAAATTTTATTTATTTATAAATTAAATTAAATTAAATTAAATTAAATTATTTGTAGATTTATTCTTCATCACTTTCTGCCTCTTCATCACTTTCTGCCTCTTCATCGACATCTACATCTTCTTCATCTGAATCAATGCCATATGCCTCAGGATCTTCTTCATCGATATCTTCATCATTGGTTTTCTCGCTTTCTTTCTCGCTTTCTTTCTCAGATTCAGTTTCCTCAATGACCTCATCTTTCTCTTCAGAACTTGCATACTCTTTATTATCTCCAGAAAAGGAATATGTGCTTGCGTCAAAACGCTTTTGGGGCATTTTCTGAACAATGAGTTCACTAAGACGATAACTGATACCAACCTTATTATTTACAATGTAAATACGAGGTTGAATAATCGGCTTAATATGCATACCAGCACGAACAAGACGACGTAGCTCCTCCCATGGGTCATCATATGAACTCCAATTAATTTCATTACGTGTAATTCCTTTATCGCCAATAATTTCTTCAATTAATGTAAAATTAGGTAGGTCGCCTTCCATTGTTTTCATAATTTTAAGCTTAATTTGTTCATTACCTTCTTTATCAGTACCAACAACCGAATTGAAGTAAGCAGACTCCGCAATTTCACGTGTCATTTTCTTAGCCTCTTTTGGCTTAAATAATTCATCTTTATTTTCCATAATAAAGTCAATAGCCTTTTGACTCAGTTCATTTGAAAAATCAAAAATGGTATCAACACCTTTTTGTTCTTGGGGTAGGTCTGTTTCTTTTTTAATATAAATAGAATAATCAGTTGTTCCTGCTTGACTTTCATATTTAGATACACCATAAATACAACGATGGTATGAACCAATAATTTTTCCAAATACTGTATTGTTCTTTGTATTTAATACGAGAGAGTTCCATTTATCGTCTTTTTTTCTTGGTTCACTAAAACCAATTTGTTCAATATCCAAATTTACTGATTCAGTATCATTTACATTCTTAGATGACTTTATGACCTTCAATGCATGAAGCTTGAAATTAATCCCAACCTTTGAATTCACAAAGTAAATACGAGGTTGAATTACACCCTGAATATGCATTCCAGGTTTAATAACTTCTTTTAATTTGCTCCAGGGATCTTCATAATCATCCCAGTTTAAATTTTCCTTAGTTGTTGTCATATTTCCATTTCCATCATCAGTTATATTCTCAATAACAACAAATAGATTAGGCTTATCTGAATCATAATCATTCATAATATTCAATTTAATTTGATCATCATCACGACTATCTTTCGTCATACAAGGTCCAAAAAATGCTGGGCTTTCCGCAAGATCGCGCGTTAGCTTTGAAGCTTCCTTTGGTTTCAAAATTGTTTTCTTATTATCTAATATATATTGAATACACATTTCATTGATTTCCCCGCATATATCAAATAATTTTTTAACACTTCCTTTTGATTCATTCATGTTTGTTAAATTCTTAATAGTAAGCGAATACTTCTTATTTCCTTGGTAATCATTAATTCCATAAATAACAGATGTAGGCGCCATTTCAATCAATAATGGTTTCTTATTAGTCGCATTTAGAATAGCAGCCATGTTGTTATTTGTTTTAGGGTTTTGTTTAGGCTCTGTAATAATGATAATATCTTTATTTAGTTCATCAATCTTAATAACTTCTGTATTTGTGTTTGTCTTAATTTCTTTTGTCATGTTAGTGGTATTTTTAACGGTGTTCATTCTTAATCGATATATAACTTTATATGTTCTTCTTTAAATATATTTTTTTTTAAATTAAATAATTCATTTTTTTTTTTTATTTAAAAAATATATTTAAAAATAAATGTATTTTTTATTAAAAAGATATATAAATATATATTGTTATTTATTAAATAATATGATAGAACCTAATACTAATTTATGTGCATCGATTAAATCGAAAAAAGAAAATAATACACAATGTCAATTAAAAAGAAAGATAAATACAAATTATTGTGGAAAACACCAAAATAATACAATTCTTTATGAAGATATATTTAAAAAAAAGTGTGAATGTAACCAAATTGAAGACGATTCAAATAAAATAATTTTATCAAAAGACGAATTAATGTATCATATAGAAACAAAAAAAACATTAAGTATTTATACATTACGTCAATCAATTAAACAATGTTATTTAAAAAATTTTATAATTACAAAACAATCTAAATCAAAACTAATTGAATGTTTAAAAGATTCTTTAAAAAAAGAGCGCCAATATTTAAATCATGAAAATATCATAATAAAAATACAAAGTTGTATTCGAATGTTTTTAAAAAAAAGAAGATATGAATGTTTTAACGAAATCGACATATTGAATATGGATACTAAAATGGATATTGAATCACCTTATTTCTATAGATTAGCTCATCAAAATAAATATTTTGCTTATGATATTCGTAGTTTAAATGCACTATTAAAATCAAATTATCCTAAATGTCCATATACATTTGTTGATTTTAGCGATGAACAAAAAAATACAATTAAAATGTATATCAATAAATTAAGTCAAGAAAACATAAAAGTAGAAGAAGAACTAATTTTAAATGAATGCCAAATTATTGAAAATAGAATAAAAGATTTATTTTATAATATTAACATGTTAGATAATTATACTTCACATAAATGGTTTAATAATTTAAATTTAAGTGAGCTTATTAAGCTTTATGTTTGTTGTGAAGATATTTGGAATTATCGAAGTCAACTCACAACTTTAGCAAAGCAAAATATAGTGGGTGTGAATAGTATATTTAATATTCCAATTATGATTATTAAAAAAGAAAGATCATTAAAAAAGATGAGACTTATATTACTTGATATATTTGAAAGAATGATATCAAATGGTATAGATATTCATGAAAAAAAATTAGGTGCTATTTTTGTTCTTAGTGCTCTTGTTGAAGTAAGTTTAGAGGCTGCTTATGCTCTTCCTCATTTAATTCAAGTTTAGGTGTTTTTTCGAATAATACTTTTTTAATATTGTTATAATTTGTTAGAATATCATTTGTTAGAATATCATTTGTTAGAATATCATTTTTTAGAATATCATTTGTTAGAATATCATTTTTTAGACTATCATTTTTTAGACTATCATTTTTTAGAATATCATTTTTTAGAATATCATTTTTTTCTTTTTGAATACATATTATTTTAAACCCATTTTCTATAAAATAATCTAATATTTTCGAGTATAATTTTATTAAGTTATCTTTCATTTGAGAAATATCATAAATATTTAAATTCATTTGATAATGAGTATTTACAATAGTAAGAATATTAAATATATAACTATTTTTCTCAATATTAATTTGATTTAAAATAAGATTTATATCATCTTCTTGATTATCATGAAAGAAGTATTTATTTTCAAAATAATAGTGTGTTTCATTATAATTATTATTAGGTTGTATATAGTTAATAGAGCCATTAAATCCAATATTTTCTTTTAATATGTGTAAATTCTTATTTTTAGAATACTGACTTGGTATAAACTCTAATAATTTTGTCATTGTAATAAATAAATATTCTTTGTATTCTTTTCTTCTTAATTGATTTTTAGGTCTTACAAGAGAATTGAATTTTTGAATTGATTTAACAAAGGATAATTCAAATACAGGATATGGTTTCATTGAAATCATTTGTATTTTATTACCAAAATGTTGAGGGATTGTTTTATGAAAATATACATCTGAATGATAATCAATTATTTTTAGGTTACTTAAAAATACATAAATCATCTCTTTATTTAGTGCAAAACATGGATTAGACAGAGAGTAATTTTTAACAAATGACGTATGACCAAAATAATAATGCGTTGAATAATCAAAAGCAACCCCCATTTTTATAAGAAGAGGATGTTTCATTTGAATATTATGTTTTGCAAAACTATGTTTGCTTAATAATTGATTACATATGTTTGGAGCATATTTTGTAAAACATATATCATCTTCGCAAATACAAACAAAATTATAATTGTTTTTTAAAATATGTTGAAATAAACGAATAAAAGATAACCAATTAGCAATTTGAAATTTAGTTAAAAAATTATTCTCACAACTACATCTTTTTTTTAAACATCGAAAACAAGGCGGAAATGTTAGCACATTTCCAGAATCATATAATTCTTTTACTTTTGGGTCTTCATAATGAGTTGCTTCAAAAAATTCATAGTTCGTTATTTTCATTTTTGTAAATTCATCTATAATATGTTTTTTTCGATCAGTACTTTCTTTTAAATTAATAACAAAAATTTTTTCAAACACTTGATTGAAAATCATATTATTTAATATATATTATTTTACGTTTTTAACCTTAATAGTATTCTTTAATTTTTAGATAGATTTTTTTAAATACTATTTAATTAAACTTTAATTAAAATTCAATTAAATATTTTATTGATATTTCTTGTAAAAAAAAATATAAGTACTACTTATAAATGAGCACATTTGGTATATCAATTGAGGATATAGAAAAAAAATTAAAAAATACAAAAATAGAAAAAAAAGAGATATTTCGTGAATTTGTAAAAAAAGAGAATGATTTCATTTCAACAGATAATTTTTTTATATCCGAGGAAACTGATAACGATTATATAAATTTCCAAAAAGTACAAGGATTAAATAATATCGATACTATAGAAAAAATCAATAATGAATATGTTATATTTTATACAACAATATATAGTAATAATTCTATTCAAAAAGAAAATGAAAAAATTAATTTAATTGTCTTAAAAGACACTCAATTTGATTTTAATGTAAAAAAAATGAATGCTAAAAAATTAATTCAAGAAAATTATTTAAGTATAGAAGATAGTACAAAAATATTAGAAGAACTATATTATAATGATAGTTATTCATCTAAAATACAATTAGAATCACCTAAAAAAAATAAAAGTTATGATTTTAAAGAAAAGAAATTTTTCTTTAAAATAAAAAAAAACAGTATTATTAATAAAAATTCTAATAAAACGTCGTGTTTACATCTTTAATTAAATAAAAGTTAATTATTAAAATTTATATAAATTGTTTATATATATAAAAAATAATAGTATAATAAAATATAGATGAGTGTAAGTGAATATGACTCGGATGAGGACATATATCTTGATGATAATGATCCTGAATTTATGGAATTTAAAGAGAATTCCAAGACATGGTTTCAATTAGATGATGATATACAAACATTAAATCAAGCTATAAAAGAAAGAAAAAAAAAGAAAAATGAAATTACACCTGAATTACTTGATTTTATGGAAAGATATAAAATTCATGATTTAAATACAAAAGATGGTCATTTAAAATATCAAAAATCGATTCGTTTACAACCTGTAAGTAAGAAATATTTAATATCAAAATTATCTGATTTTTTTAAAAATATGAATAAAAGTGAGAAAGTGGTTAATTTTTTATATGAGGGAAGAGATAAAAAGGAATCATATAATTTAAAAAGAATAAAACCCAAATAATAATATATTTATTCTATTACAATAGAAATATATCATATATTTCTATTAAATATAAATACTTAAATAGTAATCATTTATATTTATAAAATAAGATATAATTTATATTTAACTATTTATTTAGAACAAAATTAATATTTTATTCTAAATAAATAGTTAAAATATTCATGTAATACATGTATTTTGACAAGATTCTAAAGAATTATTCTTTTACTAATTATTTATATTCTATTTAAGAATATATTGATAAAAAATAAGCATGGAGTCCATTCAAAATAAAGATACTCATGATTTATGTGTTCAATTATTAAAAAATAATAATATAATTGAATTTAAAGAACAAATTAAAAAGATTGATGTTTCGAATTATAACGATGAATTATTACTATTGTCTTTATTTGAAAAAAAACATTCATTCATTGAAGAAATACTTAATTTAAAAAAAATTTCAGATACTGGAACAATATTTTATTTTGAATATGAAGAATTAACAAATAAAATAATAGAAAATAATGATATTGAATTAGTGCAACTTATACAAAAATATATAAATACAGAAAAATATGAATTTATACAATTAAATGATTTATTGTACATCTCTTCAAAAAAAAATTGTTTAAATGTTTATGAATATTTAATAAAAAGTATAAAGATTCTCAATTTGGATGATTATTTATTATATCATATTTTTTTTAATTTATTAAAATTTGGAAATGTAAAAGAAGCTTTTTCATTATATGATAAGCATATGATAAATAATATTGTTTATAATAAAAATGATATATTATGGTGTCATAAAAAAGATTTTATTGAAATAATAAATAATTATACAATAGATGAAATAAAATGTATATTTAACAAATTAGAAAATTTAGAATTTAGTACTGTTTATTACATTGATTTATATTTGGATTTATATAAAGTAAAAAATATAAATGAAGATAAATTTATTTTTATATTAGATTATGTGAAAGATAATATATCAGATGATGATATTACAAAACTTATCTATGAAGCATGTATAGATGATAATTTGAAATTATTTAAAATAATACAAAATCATTATAAATTAACTGAAGATAATATTATATTCAATTTAAAAAATAATAGATCTTTTTCATTTGATCGTAGAAATTATAAGCAAAAATTTATATTAGAATTTGGTGGTGAAATATCTTATTATTTTTTTAATTTATTAAAACAAGATTTTTTAAAAGAAGATAATGATTGTTTTATTCAAACATGTATTGATAAAAATAAAATAAAAATATTAAAAGAGTTGAACTTAAGTGAATTAAAGATAAATAAAAATAAAATAAAAACACATTTATTAGAAATTGTAGATACTAAACATATTGATATTGAAACATTAACATATATTTTTCAGGAAGTTTCATTTTTTCAAGATAGTAAATTTATAATTGATTATTTTATTGAATATTTAACATATCATAAAGAGGATAAAATATATTTTTTATATGAATATATCAAAAACACATTTGATAAGAAAGAAATAGCGAAAATATTTAAAAAAATCAAATTAAAATTAAGGACTCATATTGGAAGATTAATGTACGAAAGCAGTGATGATTATGATTGGATATTTATAGATAATTTGAATAAAAATATAGAAGAATTGAATGTATTTGAGTTAATTAAAAAAGAAGCAGGAAGTGATTTAAATGATCTTTATGAGCTTAGTTTTGTTTATTGGATACAAAAAAATAATTATATTGATATAATAGATGATACTATTTTTAATGATAAAATAGAAGAATATCATCATATATACAATAAATTAAGTCCTTATATTATTAAAAATTTAGAATATGATGATATTATGAAATTAAATATTCAATCAAAATTAGAAAGTAAAGAAAATAAAATATGTTTTTTAAAGGAATTATACGAATTTGATATTGAATCTATTATTAAAGTAGAAAATATAAATAAAGAGATAAATAATTTATTTTCTTGTATTTATCAAGATAATAAAATACTAACTGAATTATTTTTGTCTAGTATCAAACAAATGGATAAAGAAAAAACAAATCATGTATTAAGATCAATAACAACAAAATTTAATATTCGTCCAATTAAAATACTTGTGAAAAATATTGTAGATAATGATAATTTTTATCTATTAAAAAGAATATATGATGAATTAAAGAATAAAAAGAATAAAAATGATTTAAAAAAATATATGATGGGGTTAATTAAAGAAAGTATTAATNATAATAATAAAAATATACTTCATTGGGCATGCATTCATTTTGAGAATGAAGAATTAAAACAGAGTATATTTGAAAAAATGTTAGTATCAAATAATATTGATTTATGTAATATATCATTTTATATGGAAATTTATCAGTATTTAAATGTAGAAAATAAATTTAAAAATACAAAAAATATAATTGATTTATTAAAATATAATTATAAAAAATTAAATATAATTGATGAAATTATTGATAAATATATTGATTATAATGATTATGATAAAATACAATATTTTTATGAAATATTTATTGATTATTTTGATATATATTATTTAAAAAAACTAAATTTAAAAGTAAAAAATAATATAGAAGAATTGAAATCAAAAATAAATATTGAATATCATTTAATTTATAGTTTTAATATCGATAAAGTACAATATTTATATGAAAATGGATTTAATATACTTAATAAAGATAAGTTTAAAAATATATTAAATGATTTATTAGAAAATAAATTATTTTTAAAAAAAGTATCAAATTTTAAAGAAATAAATTTTATTGATTATTTGAAAATATTTGAATTATATGATAAAAATATATTAGATAATTTAATTGACAGCCATATATTAATTAAAATTTTAAAAAAATTAAAAAAATTAAATTTAGAGTTTTCAAATATTCATCATTTTATAAAAAAATATGATATTAAAATTGATTTAGAGTTTTTAAATTCAATCAGTTATTGTGGAAGTATTGAACTATTTAAATATTTTTATGATCAATCAAACAATATTAATTTAAGTGATAATAATGAAGAGCTATTTTCAAATTTGTGTGTGAATGGTCATTATGATTTGGCAAAATATTTACTTGAAATAAAACCAGATATTGATTTACAAATAAATAATGATAGTATATTTAGTGAATGTTGTAATAATGGACAATTAAAGATTATAAAATGGTTATATTCGATTATACCTGATATAACATATCAAGCAAAATATGAACATTCTATATGCGGTGCTTGTTATTACGGTCAATTAACAGTTGCGAAATGGTTAATGAAAAATATAGAAAATTTAGATATAAAAGTTGATAATGATTATTGTATGATACATGCTGTAGAGAATGAATATTTAGATATGGTAGATTGGATTAATGAATTAGAACCTGACCGTTATAATATAGTTTTTAATAATGATAATACTGATATAATCGAATTTACAATTAATAAAAAATTAATGATTGAAAAAAGTAAAGAATTAAAAAAAGATGATATAAATGAATGTCCAATATGTTATGAAAATAAATCAACAATTATTTCATGTTGTAATCATCAATTTTGTTATAATTGTTTAGATATATATAATAATAAAAGTAGTATTTTAAATTGTGCTTATTGTCGAAAAGAGAAAATAGAATTATTTCATATTATTGATAAATCATAATTTAGAAATAAGAGTAGGTATATAATCAACAATCAACAATAGAATAAATTCCTTCTAAATATATCATTTTTATTCCTAATTTTTTAAAATTTTTTTTTATGTAAATTAATCATTTCTCTTATTTCACAATATGTATTTTCATCTTTTGTATTATTTTTTATTATATTTAATTGATTTAATAAATTAATAGTAATAAGAATTATTTTTTCTTCATTGGGATTCATAAATATAATTAAAAATGTATTTTTATATTTAAAATGTATTTTTATATTTAAAATTATATATATTATGTAAGTATATTATGAATTGCGATACTTGTAATTCTTTTTCAAATAATGAAAATATTGATAAACATAATAAATCAAAAAAAATACATTCAAATAAGAATAAAAAAAATAAAGATATTAATAATTATTTTATAAAAAAATCATCAAAAAAACATAGATTAGATGATGCAATTCAAAATGATTCAATAAAATATAAGAATATTATAATAGAATCTGAAAAAAAAAAAAAAGAAAAAAAAGAAGATAGTTTATCATATATGTTTGAAAAAATGAATTTAGAAATGAATGATTTTTTTGAAAATGATTATTTTTTTTAATTAAGTTCAGTTTAAATATTGATTATATTTCTTTTTAATAATGAATAATATATTACAAAAATATTATCATGATTTTGATTGGGAAATTTACAAAAGTATGAACCCATATTTATATTTATTAGGTCTAAGAACTCAACAAGAATATACACATAATTTTTTAGTAGAAGGTAGATATATTGGAAGAAAATATAATAAAATACATAATGATAAAATATCAATTCATGTACTTATGGCAACTATAGGTAATCAAGATATATTTAATATATTAAAATGTTTAAAATATGAAATGGAATATCAAGATTATTTAACGATTGTTTTTGATGCTTCTAATAATAATTTAGAAAAAGTAAAAAAATATTGTGATGAAAATATAAGGGGACAAATTAGCATAATTTATGAAGATAAAAATTTAGGGTTTTGGGGACATGGAATACGAAATAAACACAATAAATTAAAAGGTGATTTTGTATTTCATATAGACGACGATGATATTATAGAAAAAGATTCTTTTCAAAAAATACGTAGAATATGTATAGATAAAAATACAGTTTATATATTTAAAATTACTATTGAAAATGGACAAATTATTTGGAAAACACCTCAAATTAAACTAAATGAAATAAGTACTCAATGTGGTCTTATACCAACACAGTATAATAATCAATCATTTTGGGAATGCAAATATGGAGGAGATTATGATTTTTATAAAATTTTATCAGAAAAATGTAATATACTATTTATAAATACAATTATTTATAGAAAGAAAATTGAAAGAAAATTGAAAAATAAAAAAATGTAAATACATATCAAATATAAATTATGTATATTTTATAAAATTATCTAAATAATGATTTGAATAATAATGTTTTATATCAAAATAATTATTTTGTTTAACAAATATAATTGATTTTCTCTTATTATTAAATCTAATTAGTGTTTTATAATCAAATACTTTTATAAAATATTGTATTTTATCTTTATTAAAATTATTAATTTCTTTTGTAGAAATACTATAAATCAAAGAATTATTAATACAAAATTCTATTTTATTTTCATTATTTTCATTATTTTCATTATTTTCATTATTTATATAATTTATATTTATATGATTAAAATCATCATTTTCTAAAAATAAACTTTCTTTTAATAATAAATTATTTTTTAAAATAGAAATTTGATTATGATTCACTTTTATTAAAAAATATAAATCATCATCAATAATAATTTTAAAAAAAAGAATAGAACTTTTATTTAAATCAATATGATTTTGCTTAATAGGAAAATAATAATGAGGAAATAATATTATTTTTGATATTTTATCATTTATCAATAAATTCAAAGTATTATGTAAATTTGACCAATAATGATCATTGTTATTATCAATAATATTATAATCTAATTCTTTTACTTTTATTATTTCTTTCATTATATAATCATTATAAAAAATAAAATGCCAACATCTTTCAAAAAAATGACCTTCTTCTGGATTTACATGATAATTAACATATCTTAATAAATGTTCATAAAATATTTTTGGTTTTTTATGAATCATATTTCTTGATACACTAAATAATGCACCCCACACTGTAGATATTTCTTTTATATTTTCATCAAAATAAATAAGTCCTTTTAACCATTCAAAACATGTTTTTTTAGATTGCTTTATTGACCCATTATTTATTTCGTGTTTCCATTTACCAAAATGATTAAGTGGTTTTTTTATTAAATGTGTTTCATAATTTCTTAAATAGCCATTAAAATCTTTTTGTTGAAAATATTCCTCTAAAGATAAAGGTTCATGATCTTTAATATTTCCTTGAAAGAAAATAGTGTATTCTGCTAATTTATCATAATTTTCAATTATATGCGTTAAATAAGTATGAGATTCTCTGCCATAATTTGGTAAATGTAAAACTTGAAAATCATCTAAGTCATTATTGTATAATCCTTTATTATAAATGAGTGTAATTTCTTTAAACTTTTTTAACCAATGTATATTTTCGTTGTAACGTGAAACAACGATTTGAAATTTTTTTTGAATAGATTCCATATATATATTTATAAACAATTACTTAAATAATTATTTTCGTTTAAATTTAAAAATATATTAAAACAATTATAATAATAAAATGATTAAAAGTGAAGAGACATATTCACCTAAAAAAATAGTGAATAAAAAAGCAAATAATACTGAAGAAAAAAAGAATGAAGAAAAAATAAATAAAAAAAAAGATATAAGAAAAAAAAAAATTATTAATGAAGAAATAATAAATATTGAAAAACAAGAATTATTAGAAGTTGAAACACCTGTTGAAGAATCGAATGAAAAACAAGAATTGGTTGAAGTTGAAACACCTGTTGAAGAATCAAATGAAA
>JGI10211J34971_10003586_pt1 | contig 12412 bp, 7 predicted proteins | sample Etolagsediment_FD_34971 | JGI IMG/M metagenome (IMG submission 34971) | reverse complement strand
CGGCCTCTACGGGGGGATGACCCAACAGGAGCTTCGCCAGCTGCGCTTTGCATTGCGAGTGGCGGCTAATCCTGACCAGCCTTACCAACCCGCGGACGCGATGATTGCCCAGGCACTGGCGCATCGGGGTGGGTTTTCCCTCCTCGAGGGCTCGTTCGCGAACTCTGCGGACCGGATAGCTCGGGTTCTTGATGATGTGAGGAGCGCTCCGCCGGACACTCCGGTGACCGATTTGCTCTGGCGGGTGTGGGATGGATCCCCCGCTGCATCACTGTGGATGGAGAGTGCTCGCTCCGCCACCCCGCACCCTTCGGCTGACCGGGCTGTGGACGCGGTCGTCGCGCTCTTCCGCCAAGCCTCTGACTTCGTGGAGAGCCAACCGGGGGCAAGCCCCGAGCTATTCCTCGAGGCTCTCTTGGGCGCAGAAATTCCCGATGACGTCCTTGTTCCCGAACCCGCCTGGCCCTGTGTTGTTGTCTCCACCCCGCCCGGAGTTGCCGGGCGGGAATTCCAGCTGGTGATTGTGGCAGGCCTCGACGACGGTGTGTGGCCTGATCTCAGGCCACGGGAGTCACTGCTCGGAGCCCACCACATGGTCCAGGCTCACCAGGGAACCCCGGAGGGAGTAATCGACGAGCGTCGCGCGGTTCTGGATGATGAGCTTCGACTGTGCGCGCTTGCGCTCTCCCGGGCCACCTCACGAATTGTTGTCACGGCCACAGTGGATGAGGAGTCTGGGCCGAGCCCGCTGTTTTCTGTGATTGATCGGCATGCCACCCGGCTGGAATCCTCCGAGGAGGGAGCACCGTCCGGAGCCTCGGTGGTGGGAGGGTTGCGCCGAGGGCTCCAGAGAGCCCTGGAGCGTGGTGAGGATCCCACTCCCTATGCCCACGACGTAGCGCTTCTGGCGAAGCTGGGCGTTCCCGGTGCTGATCCCGCCTCATGGTGGGGTTTGCTGCCACCTTCCACGGTGGCACCGCTCTATCCCGAGGGATTCATCCCGGTGTCTCCCTCCGCTCTTGACACTCTCGAATCGTCCCCGCTGGAGTGGTTCCTCGGCACGATTGCCCGGCACGACCCGTCACCCCAAAGGGGGCTGGGTTCTCTGATCCACGCGGCACTGGAGGACCACCCCCAGGGTGATGCCGATGTGCTGTGGGAAAGCGTCGAGGCACGGTTTGCCGAGCTTGAATACGACGCTGGCTGGATTGAGCAGTATCAGCGTCGGCTCGCAAAGTCCATGGTCACAGCGCTCGCCGAGTATCTCCGCGACCACGAACGAGAGGGTTGGAGCGTGCTGGCCAGTGAGCAACGCTTCCAACTGACGCTCGGAAGAGCGCAGGTGACCGGCTATATCGACCGAGTGGAAAAGACTCCCGAGGGCCGAGTCATGGTGGTCGATCTAAAAACCGGGTCGTCGCGGACGGAAAGCCAAGTTGTGGATGACCCCCAGCTGCTCGCTTACCAGCTCGCCCTCACCTCGGACGATCTCGCGGAAGCCCTGGGAGAGAAGCTGGAGTCGGCAGGGGCGTCCCTGCTGTTTGTGAAGGAGGGTGTCCGAGGGAAGTCCTACCGTCTGACCACGCAGCCTCCCGTGGATGAGCAGGGCATGACCGATTTTCTCGAGCGCATCGAGCAGGCAGCGACCCTGATGTCCTCTCACGAGTTCTCCGGGGCGCCGCTCAGTTATGGGCCGGTGGGAACGCCATCTCGACACCGGTGGCATTTTGTCGGGGAGGTGTGCGGTGATGCATAGCGCCCGCGATATCGCCGCCATCCTCGAGCTCCCCACGCCCACGGCGGAGCAGCTTTCCGTCATCGAAGCCCCAGCGGAGGGCGCCGCGCGAGTGATCGCGGGCGCGGGATCCGGGAAAACCGAGACCATGGCTCTTCGGGTGCTGTGGCTGGTGGCCAATAGCCACGTAGAGCCAGACGCTGTTCTGGGGCTCACCTTCACCCGAAAAGCAGCAGGTGAACTCTCGGGTCGAATTCAGCGACGCTTGCGTGCACTTCACGAGCGAGGGCTCGCCCCCGGCACCGATGAGTTTCACACGCCGAGCGTGTCCACCTACAACTCGTTTGCCGCAGGGCTCTATCGAGACCACGCGGTGCTGTTGGGTCGAGACCCGGACGCCAAAGTCCTCTCGGAGGCGAGTGCCTGGTCGCTCGCGACCAGTGTGGTCTCGAATAGCACCCTTCCCGAGCTCTCGAGCTGGGACATCACCGTCCCGACTCTGGTGCGCACCGTCCGCACTCTCGGATCACGGCTGCAGGAGAACAGCGTTGCGCCAGGGGATATGGAGGCTTTTGTCGAGGAGTTCCAGCGGCTCGTCGAACTCCCCAATGGGGGCCCCGGTGCCTACAAGACGGTGGACGAGTGGGTCGACCGAATCGGATCCCTGACGGTCCTCATGGCCCTGGTGGAGGAATTCCAGGAAGCCAAACGACTGCGAGGCGTTCTGGAGTTTTCCGACCAGATTTCTTTAGCGTTGCAGATTGTCGAAGGTTTTCCGCATGTGTGTGAGCAGGTGAGGGCTCGCCATCGGGTTGTCCTGCTGGATGAGTACCAAGACACCAGCGTTGCTCAGACAACGTTGCTGAGAGCACTCTTTGGCGCTCACCCGGTGATGGCGGTGGGAGATCCCCACCAGGCGATCTATGGCTGGCGGGGTGCGAGTAGTAGCAACCTGGCCGATTTCGTGATGGATTTTGGACAGTCAATTGCCACGTACAGCCTTTCGACATCCTGGCGAAACGGAGCCCGCATTCTCGATGCCGCTACGGTCGTGGCACAGCCACTGGCTGAGCTCCCCGGGCCGGAGGTGGAGACACTGACACCCTCCCCGACGGCAAGTGAGCACCCCGTGGAAGTTGTGTTCGAAGAAACCCTGGCCGAGGAAGCGGCTGCCGTCGCGTCCTGGCTTGCCGAGCGCCTGGCGGAAGCGTCGACACCTCCGAGCGCAGCGGTCATTGTCCGTGCACGAGCTCATCAGCGAGTTTTTGTCGACGCCCTCAGCGAGCGGGGAGTGCCCGTTCACATCCTGGGAATCGGCGGCCTCCTCGATGACCCGGCGATTGCCGACATTGTGTGCACTTTGCGCATACTCGCGCACACCTCCGCCGAGACAGAACTCATCCGACTGCTCGCGGGAGCCAAATGGCGGCTCGGTGTTGCCGACCTGCACGCCCTCGCCGGGACAGTCCGGTGGCTGCAGGGTCGCGACCAGCACGGTGTTGCCCTGCCAGAAGATGTCCAAGCGCGACTGCGCCACTCGGTGTCCGCCCACGACGCTCCGGGGCTTTTCGATGCGCTGAGCTTCATGGCAGAAGCTCCGGACAACCATTCTCAATGGCGGGACTACTCCACGGAAGCTGCCCCGAGACTCCGCGATGCTTATGAGACTCTGAGTGCTCTCTCCCGAATGCGCTGGGGTGACCTGGACTCGTTGGTGAGTGCCATCGAGTCGCGGCTCGGTCTGGATGTTGAGGTGGCGGCCAACCCGATTCGCGTCACCTCGCGCGCTGCTCGAGAGGCTTTCCACGATGCCCTCCACACCTACCTCGGCGTTGCCGAGGAGTCCAGCGTGGCGGGCTTCGTCCAGTGGTTGGAGGATGCCGAGAGGCGAGACAACTTGACACCTCGGGCGGAGCCTCCCGAGGAGGGTTGTGTTCAAATCCTGACCATCCACGGGGCCAAAGGTTTGGAGTGGGATCTTGTGGTGATACCGCGCTTGGTCGCGGACGAGGTCCCCGCGAAACCGCGAGAAACATCCGCCTGGTTGACCTCCGGCGAATTGCCCTATGAATTCCGGGGCGACAAAGAATCACTGCCACTCTTCCCGTGGCGAGCCGCCACAACCCGCAAAGAGCTGGTGGATCTTCAGAAAGAGTTCGTCGAGGACGTCAAGAAACACCGGGGTGCTGAAGAGCGTCGCCTGATGTATGTGGCGATAACCCGGGCTCGACACCGAGTCTTGCTCAGTGGCTCGTTTTGGGCTCACCACGCCACCTCTAGGGCTCCCTCAGTGTTCCTCCACGAACTCGAAGGCGCGGGACTTGTGAGCGGTCTTCCCAGTCACCCCCAGAGTGAGACACCTCCCGAGGTCACCGACGAGCAGGACAGAGTCTGGCCCCGCGATCCCCTGGGTTCCCGGCGAGGAGTTGTGGAGGACGCGGCTGCGCGGGTCCGCTCTGCACTGGAGGGGGACCTGGGCGAGCCCGCGACCCCCGGCGGTCACAGGCTCATGCTCCGCCTCGAGCACGCTCGAGCATCCGCGAAGCGGGTGGAGGTCACGATTCCGACTCGTATTCCCGCGTCCTCTCTGGAGCGCTGGTATCGGGCTTCTGAGGAGCAGCGCGTCGCACTGCGACGCCCCCTCCCTCAGAAGCCTTACCGTCAAGCTCTCCGCGGGACTCTCTTTCACCGCTATGTCGAGGAGCACTTTGAGGAGACGCCGCTCCACCGTCTTCCGGGCATTGACGACGACGTCGATGTCGACACTCTGGGGTTGGAGGAATGGATCGCCGCCTTCGAGGCGTCGCCTTTCTCTGGCCTCACCCCGATCGCTATCGAGCAGGAGCTTCACTTACCCCTCGCCGGCCATGTTGTGGTGTGCAAAATCGACGCAGTGTTCCCCGGTGACACCGGCACCCATATTGTCGATTGGAAGACCGGGGCGATGCCCACAGAGGCCGAGGATATTCACGCCAAATCACTCCAGTTGGCCGCCTACCGGGCTGCCTGGGCGCAATGGACCGGAGTCTCGGAGGACACCATCACCGCGAGTTTTTGGTATGCAGGGACATCCACTCTGCACACCCCTGAGACTCTTCCCCTGGTCCCAGAACTAGAGGAGACCTTCCGGGCTCTCTGGAGTGCTTAGTTTTCCAGAGGGTGCTTCGCCTGCGAGATGGGCTGGGTGAGGGCCTGATCCATATCTCCCGATACTCGGTCGTGGAGTGCGGAGAGCATGGCGGTGGCATCCTCCGTGATGGTGTCGTTGGCAACATCGATGCCGTGCAGGAGCCACCTCGCCACATCGAGCTCCGCATAGAACCGGGCCCTTTGCATAACCCAGCGGTCGGCACCCGGTCGAGCGGTCCGATAAGCGGTGAGCACCGCGTTCGCAAAAGTGCTACTCGCCGGGGTGGTCAACCACGCGAGGTCTTTCGCAGGATCGCCCACCCGGAAGTCTCGCCACTGATCCACCGCCACCACAGAATCGTTGTCCACGAGCAGGTGACCTAACTGCATCAGAGCGTGAATCACGGTTGGCTCAAATTGCCATAGGCCCGCATCTTCGCACGCAGTCTCCCATCGCCGCAGGAGCGCCTGGGGAAGCAAACCGGTGGCGGCAGCACGATCAACAATGCCGGCGCACTCGCGGACGGCATCGAGCGCGCTGTCGGCCGGGCGGTCATAATCTTGGACGCTGCTGGTGGGCAACGAGTGAATCTGAGCGAGCGCGGTCCCGATGGAGGCCGCCAAGATAGGCGACACTTTGTGGGCTGCTGGGGCTTGACCGGGTAAGTATTCGCAGACACTCAGGGTGTGACTGCCGACCTCCGTCGTTCCGGCAAGTCGCGGCACACGGAAGGAGAGCCTCGAGCGCAATCCCTCGCTCAGTGCTGTGATGGCGCGAAGCGTTTCTGTGTGAGCTGCCTCGGAGGAAGCGGAGGTGGGCAACTCAACCAGCCACGGACGTTGCTCCACGTCATAGACCAGCGCAACATCCTTCTCTGCGCTGGAGAGCGTTTGCGCGCTCACGGCGTGGAAACCCGGAACAGCGCTGGTGGCCAGCGCCGATAGCATGAGAGCAGTGTGGCCCATGGCACAAGGGTAAGCGCGGAGGACCGCGCGCCCCTACTGCCACACCGAGGCTTCTGCCGGTGCGGCAGCCCGTGACGAAGGAGAGTGAGCGATGTCCCTGACGTCTCGGTTGCCTCTCTCCCGCACACGAATAAATCGCGACGCGGTCTCTCGGAAGATTCCAGGCTTTCTCAACCAGGTGATGGCGGACAGCTCCACCAAGGTCGCGCTCATTTGGCGCGGAGAAGCCCTTCTTGCAGACAGCTCTTCCCCCCAGATCGAACTGGTGGCGCCCCACGATGTCCCCCACGGGGCGTTGTTGCTGTATCTGGGTGTCACTCTGGAGACGGTGCGGGAGATTCCCCAGGGGACCCGCATTGTTGCTGCGGTGCTCGATGATGACAGCGGATCGAGGGTCTCTGCCGACATGGCCCGATGGGTATCCGCTCGCACCATGGCTCACGCCTTAGATGATCTCGATTCCGGCATTGTGGTGGAGGCTCTCGCCATGGCGAACTGGCACCACGCCCACAGCTTTTCGCCCCTGACCGGTGCTGCCGCGGAGTCAGCCCAGGCGGGGTGGACACGGGTTGACCAGTCCACGGGTGAAGACCTGTTCCCCCGCACCGACGCTGCCGTTATTGCCCTGGTGACTGATCAACACGATCGGATTGTCTTGGGCAGTAATGCCCTCTGGGAAGCCAGGCGATACTCCCTGCTGGCGGGCTTCGTGGAGCCGGGTGAGTCTTTGGAAGCTGCCGTGGTTCGGGAGGTATTCGAAGAATCTGGTCTGGTGGTCACCAACCCGGTCTATATGGGTTCCCAGCCCTGGCCTTTCCCTGCCTCCCTCATGGTGGGGTTTCGCGCGGAGATTGACGAAGCATCCCTGGGCGATCTCCGTCCCGATGGCACGGAAATCATTGACCTGCGCTGGTTTTCCCGCGAGGAACTCCTCGCCTCCTCGGGAGATGTCCTCTTGCCCGGACGCCCCTCGATTGCTCGAGCCATGATTGAGGATTGGCTAGGTCAGGAAATCCCTGAGGAGGCCTAGTGCTCAACACACTCGACGGTCTGGACGAATCCCAACGGGTGGTGGCCACCACCTGGGGTGGCCCGCTGTGTGTCTTGGCGGGAGCCGGCACGGGGAAGACGCGAGCCCTCACCCATCGCATTGCCCACGGCGTTGCCGAGGGCAAGTATCAGCCCGAGCAGGTTCTGGCCCTCACCTTCACGACGAAAGCGGCCTCCGAAATGGGGCAGCGCTTGCGCGCTCTCGGTGTTCGCGGCGTGGCAACCAGGACGTTTCACTCCGCCGCTCTGCGCCAGCTGCAACACTTTTGGCCGACCATCACCGGTGGCAGGCTCCCCGACATCGCCCCCTCCAAAGCTCCACTGATTGCCAAAACCCTGGACCAGCTCTCCCTTTCGGTGGACACCGCTGTGGTGCGAGACCTTGCGGGCGACATCGAGTGGCGAAAAGTCCACGCCTACACGCTCGAGGACTATCGCCTGAAGCGCGCGGAGCTTGGCAAAAGCTTGCCCGGGGGTTTATCCCTGGAGGTCGTCGCGAGTATTCATGAACGATACGAGCAGGTGAAAGACGAGCAGGGTCGCATCGACTTTGAGGATGTTCTGCTCGGCACCCTCGGCATGCTCGAAACAGAGCAGCGCGTAGTGGATCGCGTGCGAGCCCAGTACGGGGTTTTTCTGGTGGATGAGTACCAGGATGTCTCGCCTCTGCAACACAAGTTGTTGGAGGTGTGGCTCGGGTCCAGAGAAGACCTCGTCGTGGTGGGCGACGCCAGCCAAACCATCTATAGCTTTGCCGGGGCGTCAAGCTCCTACCTTCTCGAGTTTCCCGAGCGCTACCCCCAGGGGACAGTAGTGAAACTGGAGCGCAATTATCGCTCCGGCGAGCACATTGTGCGAGCGGCCAACCACATCATGCTGGGTCGCCCGGGTGCTCTGACCCTCGAAGCGCAGGGAGGCTCGCCCGAGCCCATTCATCGTCACGTTGCTCGCACCGACGAGGCAGAAGCTCGCTATGTTGCGACCAGCATCAAGGGGCTTATCGAGCAGGGGATTGCACCCGATGGGATAGCCGTGCTGCTTCGTTTCGGCGCCCAGTCGTTGGCGATTGAGTCTGCACTGCGGGCCGAGGGAATCGGTGTGAGGATTCACGGGGCGACACCATTTTTTGACGAAGCACACGTGAAGCGGGCCCTGATGGAAATCCGAGGTGCCGCTGTTGCGGGAGTGCAGGGAACTCTCGTTCAGGTTGTCGAGGACATTCTGTTTGGACTGGGTTTGCAGGGCGATGCTCCGGACCACCAGGGTGCTGAGCGCAACCGGCACGATGACCTGGCGGCACTCCGCGCACTTGCACAGTCGATGCCGAGCGGGAGCACCGTGACAGAGTTTTCCGATCTGTTGGCGGACCGTTCAGGTGCGGGCGATGCACCCGCTGTCGGGGCTGTCACGATTACCACCGTGCACTCCGCGAAAGGACGCGAATGGCCGGTGGTTTTTGTGGTGGGGCTTTCGGAGGGTATGTTCCCCATCTCCTACGCCACCACGGAGGACGCCATTGAGGAGGAGCGCCGACTGTTTTATGTTGCGGTGACTCGTGCGCAGCAGTTACTGCATCTGTCCATGGCGGAGCGGGGTCGGGCGGAGCAAAGCCCCCGGGTGCCCAGCAGATTCCTGCAATCCCTCGCGCCGGCTAGCGCCTAAGCCAGCGAGCGACAGAGGCAGGAGGGGGAAACCTCCTCCTGGCGGAGGCTCACCTCTCCGGTGTAGCGGTCGATGCGATAGGTAAGCCCGGGAGTCTGGGCGCGCAGAAGACTGCGAGTGTGCCAGGCAGCGAGAGCGTGCTGGGCCTGAGTGTCAGTGGCAGCGGAGCGCGTCGAGAGTTGGGTGGCTAATGCGACGAGGGCCGGCTCTGCCTCGGCGCGGTTTTCCCACACGCACTGCAGGCAGGGTCCATCCCCGGGCGTCACCCGGGGTCCCACGATGATCGCCTGGTCGCTAAAAATGACGGGAGTGTGGGGGATGTCATCAGCGAGCCACGGGTGATATGCCGAGGCGGGCATCACAAATGAGGCAACGAGAATGGCGTCGTCTGCCGGCTTGTCGTCGCGGTATCCCAGCTCCCAGAGGACCCGGGCAAAGGCGCCAAGGTGTGAGGTTGAGCCCGTGATACTGAGCCTCGGAAATGGGTCGGGGGCTCGAGGGGTGAGGGCCCGAGTGAGGGCGTGGAGAAAGCTCTCTGTTTCTTCTGGTGTCAGACCCTCGTGGGAGGCAATCGCCTCACACCCCTCCTCGCTGACGCCGCTTTGCAGGGCCGCCAATACGGGAAGGAATCTCTGGTCGAGGGACTCAATCAGAGCTTGTGGTGGATCGACCCCAATTTGAAGGCTCTCCGGGGAGCGCCAGACAACCGGAAGCGAGGGGTCGAGATGGAGGAGTCGTGACATTCCGACATCGTGTCGGAAACAGAGAGTGGGGCGCGAAACTTATCCACACCTAGGACTCGGGCGACTCCTCATCGAGCAAATCGCGCAGTGCCTGGTCAAAATCATCCCCACCCGCGGGTTCGGCCACCCGGGCAAAGAACCCTGCGGGATTGTCGAGATCCTCTCCGTGGGGGAGTGTGTCGGGGTGGCGCCACAGGTCATCTCGGGCCTCTGCACCGAGCTCGCGGTGAATCTCTCCCCACAGGGCGCTCGCTTCGCGCAATTTGCGGGGACGAAGCTCCAACCCGACCAGGGTGGCAAAAGCGTGCTCGGCCGGTCCGCCGCTGGCCCGCCGGCGACGGATGGCCTCGCTGAGAGCATCGGATTTTGGGAGGCGTGCGGTCGCGAGACCGGTCACGTGATCCACCCAGCCCTCAATCAACGCCAGCATGCTTTCGAGTCGTTGCAGAGCCCGGTTTTGTTCCTCGGTTCGCTCTGGCAAGAGAGCACCCGTGGTGAGGAGCTCTTTCATGGCCTCCGCATTGGTGGGGTCAAAATCTTCGGCGAGTTCCATGACCCGAGACAAATCAATTCTGATGCCCCCCGCGAAGTCCCGAATGGCACTCATGATGTGGAGTCGAAGCCATTTGGCGTGGCGGAAAAGCCTCGCGTGGCCGATCTCGCGCGTCGCCAGGTAAATGTCGGCTTCTTCCTGGGAGACATCGAGGTTTCGCGAGAAGTCGCGCATGTTTTGGGCGAGGAGGAAGGCTTTCACGTCGTGCTCGCTACTACCGCTCACCAGGGGAATTCCGATGTCGCCTCCGGAGAGCACCTCGCCCGAAAGCTTTCCCACGGCGCCGGCGAGTTGCATAGTGAAGAGGCTCTTGGAGACCTGCTCCATGGGGCCACTCATCCCGCCAATGAGGCCTTGCATGTCCTCGGGGGCTTGGCTTGTCATCATCTGCGATATCGCGCGAGGGATGGCCGTCGCGACCGGGTCCGCGATCTCCTCCCAGACCGGCAAGGTCACACGCGCCCAATCGGCGCGTGTTCCCACCAACGGGGTTTCGGGGAGATCGGAAATGCTGGTGACGTCGGTCAGCCAGAGGCTGGCGATTCCCGCAGCCTGACTGATTGATTCGCTGGTTGCTGGGTCCAGAGCGTGTTGGCCCTCTTTCGCCACGGTGACGGCGTGATCGCGGGAGGCCTGCGGTTTGAGTCCGCCTCCTGGGGCAAACGATGTTCCGAGTTGCATCATCATCTGTTTCAGCTCGTCAGCGGAAACATTGACCCCGGCGGCCTTCATGAGCTCTTCGGGGTTGAAGGATTCGTCACCGCTGAGGAAACGCCGGAAGGCGTCCTTCATCCACTCTTCGTCACCAAAGCGGGGGTCGTCGCCAGAGTCCTCGGACATGCCTCCACGGTACAAGGGTGAGCTCTCGGCGCACGATGATTTCGCTAACGGCTTGTTCCCGGCTTCCGTGGCTATGCTGACCCGGTTAGTCAACCCGGGAGTTATGCGTGGCCATTTATGAAGCCGGAGACCCTTCGGATCAGGTTCAGCGACGCTCCCGCGTTGCCGGGTGGTTAATGCTCGCGTTTACGGCGGCCATCATCATCGGTTTGTCCTTCTTCCCCGCCCCCTACGTAATCGACAACCCGGGACCGACCTATGACACTCTCGGCTCGGTCAGCGTGGGGGAGGAGGAGATGGACCTCATCCTTATCTCCGGGGAGGAAACCTTCGAGTCGACCGGTTCTTTTCTTCTCACGACGGTGACGCGGTCGGGCAACCCGGAGAGTTTGCCCGGGTGGTTTGACGTCATGCAGGGTTGGTTTGATCCCACCCGAACCGTGATTCCGGTGGATGTCGCCTACCCACCGGGAATCTCTTTTGAGCAAAACCTTGAGGCCGCAGCCATTGAGATGGAGAACTCGCAGCAGGAGGCGGTAGCCGCAGCGCTGGATTACCTGGGTGTCGCATACACGAGTCGAATGGTTGTGTCCCAAGCGATGGAGGGTGGACCCAGCGAGGGAGTGTTGCTCCCCGGTGACGTCATCCTGTCCGCCAACGGTATGGCTGTTGACACCGTCAGTGTGTTGCGCGGGATTATTGCGGACTCGGGGGTCGTGTCCCCCATGACCTTGAGCGTGGAGCGGGAGGGCTCCGAGATCGACGTGTCGGTACTCCCTCGCATGTCGGAGGGTCAAGAACGAGTTCCGATGGTGGGCATTTTGGTGTCGGGAACCTACGATTTCCCGATCGATGTGGATATCGCCCTAGAGAATGTGGGGGGACCCAGTGCGGGGTTGATGTTTGCGCTGGGAATCGTGGAGAAGCTGTCCCCGGCGGATATCACGCAGGGGAAGGTTTTTGCCGGAACGGGCACCATTGATGCCCAGGGATCCATTGGCCCCATCGGCGGAATTCGTCACAAAATGCACGGTGCTCTCAACGATGGAGCGTCCTGGTTTTTTGCCCCCGCCGATAACTGCCCCGACTTGGTGGGTCATATTCCCGACGGCCTTCAGGTCATACCCGTGGCCACTCTGGAGGAGGCCGTGGAGGCGTTGGAGAGTATTCACGCGGGGGCACCCGTTGCCGGGTGTAGCAGTTCCTCGGCATTCCCTCAGTGAGACTCTTTGTAGACTGAAGCTCTAACCCCGCCAAGGAGAAGATTTACTCGTGTCTCAAGCAGCTCCAGAACTGTTCAACCGTCGTCGTCTTCCGCTCATCATCACCGGTGCCATTCTGGCCGCCGTGCTGGGAGGATTCTTCCTCTTTTCCTCGCTCTACACGGAGGTGTTGTGGTTTGATCAGGCCGGGTATCTCGAGGTTCTGCTAACCACCTGGGGTGGTTCCGTGGCGATGTTCCTCATCGGTTTTGTCACCATGTTCATTCCGGTGTGGCTGAGCATCACGCTGGCTTTTAGGTTCCGCCCGGTGTACGCGAAGCTCTCCAACGAGCTGGATCGCTACCGTCAAATCATCGACCCCATTCGTCGGGTAGCGATGCTCGGAATCCCCGCCCTGCTCGCTCTGTTTTCTGGTTTGGGTGCCGCGAACACGTGGCCTCAGTTCCTGTTGTGGATGAACCGGTCCCCTTTCGGCACGGTGGATCCCGAGTTCGGCTTGGATGTGGGCTTC
>JGI10211J34971_10003582_pt1 | contig 12420 bp, 18 predicted proteins | sample Etolagsediment_FD_34971 | JGI IMG/M metagenome (IMG submission 34971) | reverse complement strand
ATACCTCTAGCCCTGAAACCTCTCGCTATTGGATTCCAGTCAACGGCACTGTGATCTGTGGCTACTGCCTCCATCATCAATTTAGCAAAGATAATACTGTCCCAATATTCGGCATCCTCAACTTCTCTAAGCGCCCAGAAACCAAACGACGTTGCTCCAGCAACAATAATCTTATCTTTCCTAACCAAATCACTCACCATCGTATCTGTGCTTAACGACCTTGGATATTGGGAGAAGCGCCTGTTTACTACATAAATATCATCGGGAGTTTTGAATAAATCAAATGATGTTCCATAGTCTACATAACAACTAGGTATGCCGGTGCTATATGTTTGAGTTCTTGGAACCTTAAGATCGAATTCCCTCGCCGGCACATAGGACAGCTTTCTGGATGAACCCCCATCTTGTAATGCCATGGAAAATATATCCTTCATCCTCTCAGGAAAGGAATAGTTCTTCACACTATCTGTGGTGCTAAAGGTATCAGATACTCTCATCTCCTCAAACGTGTGAAGGTCGGCTATCCTCTCTTGTGCCCAATCCAGATGGGTGTCTATTCTCGTGTCAGCAAAGGCCGTTGCTGTCCTCTTAATGTTTTCCCTTACCTCACTCCTTAACTGTTCTCTATTCATCGCCATCTTCAACCACCTCAATTTTCACGTTAGTTAAACCCTTGTTGAGTGGTGCTATTGTTTCAAAGGCAGACTTAGACAGGTCAATGCTCCTCCCATACTTCTCAAAACCGCCAGTGTCATTAACCTTAACCACAACAGACTTACCTGTATCCACACTGGTAACCCTCAACTTTCTACCCTTAAGTTTTTTCCATTGACTTGGTAGAACAGCACAGGTGGGTTTGGTTTCATCAAACTTCTCACCACTCTTCGTAACACCTCCCCACCTTGGGTCTACACTCTCATCTGTATAATAGCTAGAAACACCAGTCCACTCATCTGCCATAATACAATTCTCCCTTTCACATAACCTAATTATAAACAAGATTGAAATAACAATTAGAATTGCTATTATATCTCTCATCACTTTTAGGTTAATCAATTAACGTCCAATCAGTACTATCTGTATCCGTCTTATAGTAAACTTGACTATTTGTATAATCAAAACAAAGGGTGCCTTTACCATAAGGGGATGTAGCTGTAATTTCTAGGTTATTATCGGGTGTTCCATCATACTTAACTATCTTCCTAAATGGGTCTCTATTACCCCCAAATGCAGCATCAATTACACTATCTTTCAAGCTCATTTTAATCCTCCTTCCACACAAAGTGTGGGGCAGCACACCCACCAACCTCTCCACTCATAATGTCATGATTGGCAGGTGTGCTTTGTCAGGGCTGCGGAGCAACTAACTAATCTGTATTCTCTTCCTTAGATGCTTCCTTTTTCCTGATTGCCTTGCACTCCTCGAGGTATTCCTCTTTAGTTAANACCTTATTGTCTTCCATCCTATTTACCTCCCTTGCTTAACAGCTGATTTGAAGAAACAACAAAGGGGTGCCTTGTGTTTCAGCGCCACCTGCAACTCTAGTAATAACACACCCAACGTGCTGTTTAAAATTGGCATCAGCAGTTGTATCCTCAGCAGCGTGCATTATTACACTACCATTATTCTCAGCAACAGCTTGCTGTTCACCGTTACCATCACCAAACACATCACCACCGGCACCAGTTTCAGTATTTATCCAAGTTGGTCCCCAAGTCAATAGCCACAGATACTCACCAGCATCCGCATCAATCATAGGCTGTCCAACAAACATTCTAGCACCAGTTGTTATCATCCTAACATCACTGTATATGTTGCCAGTGATTTCAGTGTATGCATCAGTCGAACATGCATATGGAAGCTCTGCATCCAAGGTTAGTAATGTATTACCACCACCAGCTGCAACAGCAGTGTTGTCAAGAATTTGGAATGTATAATCCGTGTTGTGTGCACCAGCATTCAATCTAAACACAACAACCCAAGCACCTTCTAATTCATGAGCTGCAACGGCACCATCACTAGCCACACCCTCAGCTGCACCAATTGTTGCATATATCTGATTCTGTCCAGCAGGTGTTGCTGTTGGAACTACTGCCCAACCACTCACTCCATAATCGTAATATGCACAAAGTCTATGCACAACCAAAGTGCCTCCAGCACGTGCATATTTATAAACCCTATCACCTCTAACCAACCTCGTCCCTAATCTATGTTTTTGTGTAGTGCTAACCTCATGAATACCTTGATTAGGAATTGTTACTCCTCTGTCCATACCTACTTGTCTACTCATTCTAGTTCCTCCTTTACTCCCCTCAGGGAGAGTGGATAAGTAACCTAACTACCTATCCAAATGTTAAGCCTAGTTAGGTTAGGTTATTGCTATTCAGCGATGTTGAAAATAACACCCTGTCTCTTACAATTACTAGTTACTAAGTTACCAACTGTCATCGTGTGGGCTACAACATCTCTAGGTTGGTCAATAATTGGCAACCAGCTACCTAGGGTGAAGTTTTCAATAGGGTCAACCATCCACTTCAAAAATGCCGTATTTAGGAAATACATTGACTCATCTTTACAGCTAGGTGACCAAGTCATTGGTCTCCCCTTATAGGCTAAATCACCAAATCCAAGGTCAGCCATCTTCTTATCACCCATAAGAATTCTACCAATTTCCAAACACTCCTCATCATACAACTCATATGTATCTTGAGCACATATGATAATATCTGGAAATCTACTAATACCTTCACCACCGGCGCCGCAATCATTGAACATAGTTCTCATACGCTTGGTAAGGTATACAGACGCTGCTTCACCACTCATGTCTTTATACTTGTTCGTTAACTCTTTCTATGATTGGTTTCTCATAGAGTTGGACTATCGCTTCTTCTCTTCTGAGAGAGAAGTCATCACGCTTAGTCTCTACTGCTGCACGTGGAGTAGATTTGCGTAGCTCTTTTATTTTATTGAAATAATGTTCTCTCACTTTCAACTCCTCAGGAGTAATTGTTCTGCGAGAGAAATGGTTACTAACACGAGTTTGAAGAGCTATAGCGACTTCAGCTTGCGCCTTTTTTACACGCAAAAATGGGTAGAGTTTCTTGAGGGGTTCTAATGCTTTATTAGCCTGAATAACCCAATAGTAACCCATCTTCTCTCCCCACATATAACTATTTATTCTACCCCCAAACAAGCCCTGTAGAACGTCAATACCTTCTCTGTCTAACATTCCAACAACTAATTTAGAGTAGAAGTAATTACACGGTTTTGGTCTAGATAGACAAGACTTACATTTTACTATCATAATGCATCCTTCTCCGTCAACCAAACCAGCTGCATATGCGTATAAAAAACACTTTTGCTGCTTCATTAAATTACTCCACTGCTTGCAAGGGATTGCCATCTCAGGTTTCCCCTTATAAGTGATGATTTTAGGGGCGCAACAAGTTTACGCCACCAAGAATATGTAGCCCTATTTAGATTAGCTACCGTTCCCGTTGCGGGTGCTTCAGCCACAATGTTGTCCAATCCATCAAACGCCTTGTTATCATCACCAGTTCCATCACCAAACAGGGCTGTTTCAGTCGCGTCAATTAAGCTATTTTGAAGGTTGTCAATATCTGCATTAACCTTCTTAATTAACGCTGCCTTACCTCTGTTCTTCTGGAAATCAGCAAAATACCTAATAATGTGACCAGTTAGATACTTCCAATCCCAGTGGGTTGTGGTGATGGTATCTGTAGCTTCCAGTGATACAGACTCACCTTTCCCGATGAATTTGGTTGTTTCATTCTTCCCGTAGTTAAGAACATGCTCAATCCACCTACCACCTGATTGTGTATCCATTCTACCTTTTTTCTTCATAAGATAGAAGAAGGGAGTAGCGGTATAGATGTTATCTATAATCTTGGCAAGCCTCAACTGCCATGTAGTTGCATACATAGCATTTAGGGTTTCCGTATAAGTCGGAGCTGCCATTTAATTCACCTCTATTCTTTAGTACCAAACGACTCTCTGTAAGCTATGTCCGCTGCTTCTTCCTTACTCAACTGTTTGTGCTGCGTAGTATCGGGAGACAGACTACCTCCCTTCTCGGTGAGTGCCTTCCTATCCTTCTCTTCCTTATTTTTGACCTCTTTCGCTTTCTTTTCAGCCTCATCCCTCAGGTCGCGCTGAATATCCCTAATAACGTGTTCAGCATCCCACTTTGGGTTTTCCTTGGCCTTATCAAAGAAAGCTTTCTTATTAGCATCCCAGTCATATTCTGGGTGTGCCTTACGGGCCATCATAATATCGAGTTGGGCAAACGAAAATGACACCCTATCAGTAAGTTCCTTAATACTCTTCTCACTGGCATCCTTAATTGCCTTCAACTCCTTAGCACTCTTATCTCCAAGAAACTTAACTATCTCCGCCTTTGACATCTCTTCAAAATCCACCTTATCATCACCCTTATCACCCTTGTCTCCCTTATCGTCACCTTTATCTCCACCAGCTTCCTTCTTGTCAAGAAATTCAAGGTAGTCTGAACTGAGAAGAGCACTGTCAGCAGCCTGCAGCTTCTCTTGCGCATCTTTCAACTGCGTATTTAAAGAATCTATTTGGCTTTTGCTTACTGCTAAATCTTCCGCTAGCTTGCCAGCGTTTCCCTCTTTGCCGTCTCCATCACCATCACCACTACCACCATTGCCATCACCATCGCCTTCTTTAGCAAACCACATTGGGGTATAGGTTTGAAAAAGTGATGAATATTTGTAATGTAAATCCATTGCCATCCTCCTATTTTATTTGCCTCTCCTAATCTCTCTCTTCCTATCGAGATAGGCTCTCGTTAACTTCCGTTTAATTCTGGGTATGTGAACTCCAGCAACCTTACCCTCAAACTTTACCTCAACAGGCTTATCCTTCCAAACCTTAACATAGACTGTCGCAATAGGTTTGGTGTCTAATACCTTCGCAACCTCTTCTACCTTATTTACCTCACCTACCTCACCTACCTTGGTCGAGACAACCTTCTCCTTAACATCTTTTGTAATAGGTTTTTCGATTGTCTTTGCAGACTCTACTCTCTCTATTCCTTTCTGCGCACTAGGCATTACATCAATTCACCTCCTTTACATAAGGCATGCCGCCTTAAGATTTCGTTTCCTACATTCTTTCCTCAACTGTCTCTTGCTCTCCACATAAATAGGTTTAACATCTAAATCCCTGAAATACCTAGCCTTCCAAACATGCATTGCAGGTCCTGCAACAGCTTTACTTTCCTCCTCTGCACATTTAGGACATTCAGGTAAAGCGAAAAATCCGTGTTTTGGGCAGATAATCGCAACTCTCTTCCCTTTCAACCTACTCGCCCAATCTCTCCTAAACATCTTACTCATTATGCCCCTCCAACCATACTAGCATTTTTCCTCGTTCTCGCACCAAGCATTTCAGGACTGGCTAGTAATTTCTGTTGTTGTCCAGCAAACTGGTCAACACTCATAGGTTTACCACCCATTGTTTCGGGAGCCTCTGGTAATACTTTCATAGCATCAATATAAGGAAATTCCCTCAAAAGGGCTTTCAACAAATAATCTATATTAACCCGAGGATTTTTACCTAGGGCTTGAATTAGCTGCACCAAATCCCGTCTCTTAAGAGCCTTAGTAGTTGGGGTCATACTCTCCACATCAACTGTCAAATTATACTCCCCTCTGATACCCTCATTGGTATATTCAATCCAATACCTCGCTCCATCATACCCAACAACCTGCACAACCCGTTTAGCACTCCAGAATTTGAATACAATTTGATTAAGCTTCCTCATTACCTTAACAAGACTGTCAGCCAACATATCTCTTCTCTCATCCATCCTCAAGTCGTGTGCCATCTGAACTATACTAGCCTCCGTTGCCGTGGTTCTCGCACTCCTAGATGTTTCCCCCATTTGATGTCTACCCTGCCCCAACAACTCTCTAACATCACTCCTGATGAGGTCTGTCCAACTCACTAAATCTAGGGGTATCTTAGGTTGGAGAATTGATATTACCTCACCCGGCTTACCCTTGGTTTTGACAGCCGGTCCCACATTCTCACTAAGCATCTTATCCAACTCAGCGGGTTCTATACTCCCATCTTCATACATAAACTTAAGTAATGCAACTCTCCTATGTAACATGGCCTGGGTTCTCGCCTCATTCATTTCAAGAACCTGTGGTTCCATTATCTGAACATCACTCGGCCCCCAGAATATTTCGGTGTCATCATTAAACCCAACATCCACAAAGGGTAAACCCTCCAACTGCAACACATCCTTTTCCGGTCCCCTCAACCACTTAGGATGACCCATAACCATTACCATAATCTGCCCACTCCTCAAATCCCTTATCTCATGCAACTCAACATACTCTGCATCCTTCTCCAATTCACTATAAAACTGCGCCTTAAGTGGGTCTTTCTTGAGAGTTTCAATATGGGTTCCTGACAAATCTTTGGTGTTGGTGTATTTGGTATCTGCCTTTACATCCTCAAGTGGTCTAATCACAACATGATCAATCCAAGGGCAGTCATCAAAGTCATACAAACCGAAAGGCACTATGATGTTTTCTGACGGAACAGATATAGCCCAAGGCATACCGGGTTTGATGTTGGTGTTATATTCAATTTGCTCCCCTTTCTTACTAAAAGATGTAAATGTTGTATCATTAAATCCGAGGTCTGATTGAACTTTATTGGGAGCAAATCCAAACTCACTATCATAACCCACCTTAATAAACCCCTTATTAGTAAAATAAGCACTACCAGCCGAATGTTTCATAGCCTTCTTAATAGCAAGTTCCTGAATTAGCCAATTATCAACCGCCTCAACAACCTTGGCATGTATCTCCATATTTGGTTTATATCTAGGACTAACTGTCATATATGGATTTCTAAAATACACATTAGGTATTAAGGTGCTCTTCATAGCATACACTAAATTGAAGGGTAACACCCCACCACTGTCTAGGGAGGAGGTATAGCCAGGAAATTTACCTCTATAATAGTCCTTATAGGTGCTCCAATTCTTGGAGTTCCCGAACTTTTCCTTATATCTTATTCCCGCATCTATCCTATCTCTCCACTTATCAATGTCATGCTTTGCCATTTTTATTTACCTTCCTATATTTCATGTTGAGTATCTCATTCAAATCTTTAGACGCCGTGTCAATATGAACACATGTCCAACCTTTTGGAATAAATGCCTGTTTGTAATGGCAAGTATTTTTAGTATCCAATAAAAACTTCTTTATCTCTTTCTCAAACATATCCTATTTAGTAAATTCAAAATTTGAATTTACTAACCTATACAGTTTTAGAAGCCTCTGCCAAATAACCTTCCCGTCTATGGGACTTATGAACCGCTTTATCTCTCCCAACGGTGCCCATTGCTATTTTATAACATCTCGACATGGGATAACTTGGGTTCTTCTTCTTAATACCAATAGCTGTCTTATGAAACCTCTCCGTATGAATTCCCTTACCATCAGGGGCAGCTAAACCAGCCTTCTTATAAAAACTCCTAATCTCTTCAGACATATCAACCCCTTATTTAGCTAAGAGTGCTGCTTGAGCTAAATATCCAGTTCCCCTCTTTGGCAGCTTAGATGTTCCATACTTCTTCTTGTGCAACCTTCTCCTCTCCGCGTCCGTTCTAGGTTTGCCAAATCTCGGCTTACCCCCTTGTCCTAATCCATCCATCTTACTCTTCCACCTCCTCAACCTCAATCTTATTGATTGTGTTGGCATTCATAAACACATTACACTCCTTGATTATGTTATCTAAACATGCTCTTAAATTTAGTGGCATATTTATTTCACATTTAACCGTTTTTAACATGTTGTTATCCTCTGGAAATACTTCTAATTTAATCTTGTTTCCTTCCACATCACTAACAACTACTTTCCTATACATATCTCACCTCACTCAGCTTTGTTTATCCTTTCCTCAATCGCAACCAAAATTTCATTAACTCCACCTTGAACGGGGAATTGTGCCTGGCTAAACTTCCTCTTAAGGAAATCATAGTCACCATCTTCAATCTCCGCAATTCCATCAACAGCCTTATCAAGGGTATCCATAACCCTGAAATACTTCCTCTGCACTTCCATACCAACATTAACAGTAGGTCTATTGGTCTTTGCATCTGGTTTATTGATTGCCCTCTGTAATGCTGAGCCTATCCAATTCTTGGCAAGCTCAATACCAGATATATTCTGCTCCCCTTTATTCACCCCTTCTGGTAATGTAATATTCAAATCAATCTTCTTCATACTCCCTCCTTTTTTATGCATCTGTAAATAATGGAACTATGTATTTAGTCCCATTTAACTCCACTCTCACACTCGCTGCTGAGTTACTTGTTGATGTCGCCACCGCTCCCCTATCAATAGCCCCAGTGCTTACAAAATCTATACACCCTTCACTCACATCTTCCTGCTCAAGAATTATACAGGTTTTAGCTCCATGGTCTGCAACTGAAAAGGTAGAGTCTCCAACACCACAGGTAATATAGCCATCTGCGATAATATTCCCATTCGTTGTTACACCCGTTGTGGTAGTTAATTTTATTGCTGCTGAGGATAGTAGTTCAAGGTCAGTTGTATCAAAAGTGATATAGCTATCCGCCGCTTCATCGGTTCCAAACATAAGTTGTATGTTATCTGCTAAGTTAAGACCACCACTCACCTTAACCATTGTAGCAGGGTTTAAAAGTATATTTCTATCATTCGTCCCCCCAGTTGAAATAGTAAAATCTTGGTCGCCCATTTGTAACTGACCATATTCAGCTTCATCTGAAGAATAAAGCCGAGCATAAGATGCATTGTTAATTGTTAAATTACTGTTGAGAGATAAAGCTCCAGTATTACTCATGCTTGCCACTACGCCCAGCGCACCATTCCCAAAGTTGACACCCCCAGTTCCATCGTCATGTTGTAAATATAACGTTCCTGTACCTTTAGCAGTTAAAATTAAATTATCGTTTGTTCCTTCATTAGCACCTATTCTTGCAGTAACAGTAGAAAACAATAATGTGGTTCCTGCTAAAACACTGTTTCCACCAGGGTCTAACGTTAAATCTCCTGTAGTAGTAATACTTCCACCATTAACAGCAAGGTCGCCAGAGAGGGTAAGGTTAGCAGCGGTTACAGCTACATCACCAGAGGAATATATATCAAGTTCTGAATTGGCATTATCCCACATGATATAAGAATCAGTATCAGCAGCACCACCAAAGGCAAACTTCTTATTGTCACCGATATAGGCAAGGCCCGCAGGGGAGAAGAGAATATCACCCGAGGTTGTAGTCTTTAACTGTAACAAACCACCAGTATTATTAAGGACAAGATATCCTAAATTATTATCCCTCTCTAACGAGGCTTTCTTGTCAGCCCCATCATACATGGTATACCCCATAGTATAATTATCACCTGCGGTATCATTGTCTATACGTATTTCAGTAAGGGCATCTTGGTCCTTTTCTATGTGGAGTAAACCTGAATTTATCTTGACATCACCCGCGGCAGTAATAGTGTTGACATTTATATTGCCAGTCTTATCCCAATAATAAGCTGTAGCTACTAAATATTTATGACTTGCAAGGTTAACTGTGCCAGGGTCTGACACCCTATTCCGTCTTATCTTAATCCAATAACCAGCTCCTTGCAGTGTGGGGTCTGCATCCAGCCAGTCAGTAAGGTCTGAGCCATCCCACCTGATAGTTCCATTCTGTCTACCTCCATCAGTATCATCCTCAGGATAGAATTGCACCCAAGCGTCTGTCGGGAGGTCTTTCCAATACCAGAAAGTAAGGAAACAATCCTTAGTGGCAGCAGTATCAAAGGTAAGCTCCAATTCATCCCATACTGTATCATAGCCTACACAAAGAGCGTCATCATCATTAGCCCATATATTCTCATCTGTAAATGAAGCATATCCTGTTCCTTCTATGTATAAGGCATCAAGGGTAATAGCGGTAAACGTTCCAATGTGCTGGTGTATTGGGTCTATACCTGTATGAGTGCCTACTGCGGCTACCGTCCCCGATAAACCATTAGCAAGGGCAACATCCAACGCATGAGTTTCGCTTGAGGCATCCTGCCCAGAAGCATCTACAACCACATCAAAAGCGGTATGATGTGCAAGAGCATTGGTAGTAGGGGTAAATAGGTATCTTACTTTTCCACCCTTAATCCTAATAGCGTCTTGAGTGGATGTAGCAGGTAATACTATCCGAAGGGCATCTAAATCCATTTCATAAGCGGCATCACCAACCACCGTATCTTCAAAGTTAAGAGCAATCCCTCTTATTCTTGTGTCAGTTCCAGAGGGGTCAAGATTCTCCCCGCTTATTCTAAGACCTGTCCAGTGGGTATTCGCACCTATCGCTGTGCTATTGGTAATATCTATAATTCCATTGGGTAAACCGCTCGCTACGGCTGGGTTGAGGTCTATATTGCCTGTAGTGATTATATTAGCGTCTGTTAAGTCAATATCATAACTGGCTTTATTACTATCAAGGGTAAGATCACCATCAGACTCAGTCTTAAAGGATACTTTATTAGTCGTATCATATGCAAGGATGAGTTGAGTATCTGCTTTAACCACATGGAGTTGCGCCAAAGGAACAGCTATATCTATACCTACATTACCATCTTGATATAAGACTAATTGATTGCTATTAATCGCCGCATTGGAATAGGTTTCCATGTGGATACTGGCAGGGATATACGCTCCTGCCGCACCACGCTGTATTGCGTATATATGTGCACCTTCATCCCAAGCGGTGGTGTTATCTACACCTTTCCAACTAATCATGCCCAAATAATCGCTATCATCAGTTTGGGCAAGAGTGCCTATGGTATTGTGGTCGGACTTTCTAAACGTTAATCTTGAATAGTCAGTCTGCCCAGTAGAGTAAGTGTCCAATAAAACCTTACAGTCATCAGTAGAAGCGGTATTGGCTATGTGGAGTTTTTCAGTGGCAGTAATCCCTATTCCCAAATCCCCTGTCATGGAATTAGTGCCGTCTAATCTAAGATAAACACCATCAAACCCAGCCTCACTATATGTTTGATTTATCCATTCCCCACTAACTAGATCATAGGATAATACCTCACCATCAGCTGGTGCAGTGATAGTTACATCACTCAACTGGTGAAGTGTAATCCTCTCATATCCCGGGTCTTCTATTTTTATCCCCATAATCTACACCTTTTATTAAACAACTCTTCCACAAACGGCACATCTCTCCTTGGGTATGTCCTTAAACACAACTCTCGGCACTTCCGTAGGTATGTATTTAACATCTGGAACCTTAATCTCTTCAGTTACCAATTTATATTCCTTGAGAGTTTTTAGATGTTTCATCAATTCTGGTAAAATCTTTAACAGTTCCTTTATAGCCCCTAAATCTTTATATGTAATTAAATCTACTTCCTTTTCAACAGGTATAAACTTCTCCGTAGGAACTTTCTTAATGGTATATTTAATAGTTTCTTCATCCTTCGGTATGTATTTGGTTGTAGTTTCTTCCCTAACATTATACTTTGTCGTATCGACTTCCTTCGTAACATACTTTGTAGTCGGCTCTTCTTTTGATACATATTTTTTAGTAGCCTCCTCTTTAACAACATACTTTGTAGTAGGGACTATATTAAGTTTGGGCCAATCCACAATCATCTCTTTCTTAACAACCCTCACATCTTCAATAGTTAAGGGTGCGTTGAGTTTTACAATCTTCTCTTCTTTGCCTAGTTCAGTTGGTTCGCCACTCTTTATCTTCATTCATCTCACCTCACATAATCCACAAGGATATGTTCTGTTAGTGCTAAACCAGCCGCGCTTGTGTAAGTTACCCACAACTGCTCCCCTATCTCAAAGGGTTCAATAGCACTCAATTCCAAAATAACACTCACCTTAGCCCCTAACATATACACCGTCTCAGCTAATACATCCTTCTCAACATCATTCTCATCCATCCTCTGTATCTTGACATAATCACCATCCCCAAACACAGTAGGTGTTAGAGATATTGCACTTACCGACATCGGCCTTGTATACTCTATCTTTTGAATATAATCCCCGACTGCAGCAGCCACTGTTAATTTATACCCCTTGAAATATGAGCCTCCAATCTTAACTCTCTTATTTAGTGCCATGCCCTACCCCCCTTATTTATACAATAGGTTAACTATCATTTCATTAGCCCCAGGTGCACCAGTGTTATTATCCGCCACACCCGTTGTGCACCCAACCCCAATACCTAAACTAAAATCAATACCACCCTTAAACTCCCCAAAAATCACATCCCCACTAGCCACACATATTGTAATAACGGGGGTGTCTGTTCCAACAGTGGGAGCAGTAGCCTTATTGTATAGTTTTAAATAAAGAGCCT
>JGI10211J34971_10003580_pt1 | contig 12422 bp, 13 predicted proteins | sample Etolagsediment_FD_34971 | JGI IMG/M metagenome (IMG submission 34971) | reverse complement strand
GAAACACCTCCAAGACCCCGTACAAATATTACTATGTTAGGAGAAAACTGCACAAATTACCCATACGATTCCACTCAGGATAAATGGCAGACAGTTTGCCAACAGACTTACGATGTGTATCCATATGGAACCCAGGATTTCACTATCCCACTTTATGTAATGGGAAGAGCTATTGGCAGAACAAGACAGCCAAGATTAATGTATAACCCTGAAAATAATCAATAGTAAGATATACCAAAAGCTCCATTGTAAGTATTGAGCAAAACATCACCCATATCACCCTTTTCCAGGCTCGGTACTTTGATTATCTCAAAATTAAAGCAGCTTTCATCCACTTTTGCCTTTAATTGAGCCAAAGTTTCAGGATGACAATAAAGCTCTTTTAGCCTATACTCTTCAATTGCATTCACTATATCTTCTTGTTTACCGAAGACAAAAAGATATTCCTTTGCTGGATTAGTTAATTCCGCCAATGTATCTTTGACTAACCGATGAGACATTTCCGCTTCTTTTCTTTCAAAGCATTCAATTAACTCCTCTTTATCAAGAGATTTTGGTTGATAAGTCCAGCCATTTTCCAATTTATCTTTTTCTTTTTCAGATAGGAATGGTGCTATACCATGAAGAATACCATTTTTCTCTTGACAACCTTTAATAAAAGTATTCAGTTCATCAAATGTTTTTACTGAAGCGGATTTTCGCAACTTCTGTTTAAACTTATTTAACTGAATGAAGTCAACATGGTGTTTTTGAATCCGAATAACGGAATAAAAATCAAGGTTGAAGAACATATCCCTCAGATTATCAATCTCAAAACGATTACCAAAGCTGAAGTAATATGTATCTACCTTATATTCTGCCATCATTTTAATAATCATATTAGGTATGCCTATATCAACAATTGTGTCGCTCACCAAAAAAACGTGTTTAATATTGTCTTCTTTATATTCCTCAAGAAATTTAACCATATTAAACAAGCGTTCATTAATAAGCTTCTTTTTTACACCAGTTGCAGTCATATTTTTAGCCTTTTTTAGTTGGTTATTCAAGAGTTCCAATAGTTTCTCTTTGGTAAGATTGTATGCCATAATAGTGAACAAAGAGTCTAGCTTACCCTCTGTTTTCGCGTAAGTATTCAATTCAGCAGACAAATGTTCCATCTTTATAATAGTAATAGTTTTTTAGAAAAGGAAAAAATCAATATTTTTTATATTTTTTGATTAAAAAAATTGATTTTTTACAGGTCAAATTAACTAATATTTATATATAACTATGAAGTTTACCATTACCAAGGGAAAGAACGTTTCTAAGAAGACCCATTACAAGGTAAGGAGCAGTTTCCGCCGTGGTAAGGGTATTACAAACAACGTCAAGCGTAGCAATCATTGCTTTTCAGTGACATCCGAAACAGACCCATCAAAGATATACGAAGTCAAGTTTGACGAGGAAAATGAGGGGTTCGTTTGCAACTGCGGAGTGCAGTATGGTGTTGGTGAAAGAACTAGTTGCAAGCACATCGCAGCAATCATTCACAGAATCTTGAAGAAATTCTGTGAAGGCAACGAAGCAGGTATGGCGGAATTTGCTAGCCTATTTTCAAAGATTAAGTTTTGAGACAAAACATTTATAAAAAATATTTTTAAGAATTATCAGGATAATTTCTATATCCCTTATAAAATCTTTTATTTGAATAATTATTTGGATAATTATTTACAAATTTTTCCCCTCCACTATTTTGATTATAATTATAATTATTCTTATAAGTATTTTGCACTTGATTGACTAATTGATGTTCAATCTTTGGGAAAAAATCAGTTAAAGCACTAAAGATACTACTTCTAATTTGATCCGGAATTTCATCAAAATCAATCATCTTTTTATTCCTATTAAATCTTTCCCTCAAATTTTCATCTTGGTCTAATCTCTTCTTTAATTTAACCTCATCTGCAATTAAAGCATTTAACTCATCTTCACTGATATCTGTTAAACAAGCCGGGATATTATCGGAAACATCTCCTCCTAAAATTTTCTTCAACAAAATTTGTCTTGATGGCTTCTCAACCTTTGTATTCAACAATTTGTTCTGTAAACTCCAAATAAGAGTTTTGTTGTCAACCAATTGTAAATAATCATTGTCATTCGTAATGATTACTATTAAACGACTTTCATCAATTTCCCTCAATTTTTTACATAAGACTGCAATTACATCATCTGCCTCTGCATTATCAAATTTAACTACCCTAATTTTATATTTCGCCTCAATTTCGGGATATAATTCCGCATAAATGTGCTTGAAAATATTCCCAATATTATATTTCTTATTCTTGAATTTACAAGTGTTTTTTCTAGTTTCTTTATATTCAGGATAATATTGCATTCGCCAAATAGTCTCTCTTGGACAATCCCTAACTATTACTACATTTTCATAAGGAATATTGTATCTAGATCTAATTTTTTCAATACTTCCCATATAAAATTTATCATATCTTTCCATAAAAATTTTATTAGTTGTCCAATCATAATCTTCTTGAAACTCTTCCACATCTGGTAGATTCTCAGAATCAATTGATTGTTTATAATATGTATTTGTATACCAAATCAAGGTAGAAAAAAAGCGATAATAGGAAACATAACTACTATCAACAAGTAAATAAGGCTTATTATTATTATAACGTTTATTACTATTCATTTTTTATAATACTATACTAAATTATTAATATAGTTTTAAACTCCAGTTTTTAATTTATTTTTAATCAATTTTTAAATCTATTGTAATATATTATTTATATGGAAATCAAAAAAAGGTTAATAAGTTATATCAAAGAAAACTATTTAGAAATTCCAAAAACACTCAACTATGGAACAGCTGGATTCCGCGATATTTATAATGAAAAATTCAAGTTCTTATCAGTACTTACTTTACTATTCATTTCTAAGCTCTCATCTAATAACCAGAAAACTTTAGGATTTATGTTGACTGCTTCTCATAATCCCCATCAATATAATGGCATCAAAGTTGCCAATTACGATGGTGAATTATTAGAACAAGAAAGTGAAAAAGAATTAGAAAACTTTGTACATCTAGACCTAAAATCTCTTTTACACATAGTTGAAAATACTTTACCAATTAATAACCCAACTATTGCAATAGGATATGATACAAGAGAATCATCTGAAACTATTATTCAAGAATTAATGTATTTTGCACATCTTTTACAAATAAAGATTATTAATTTAGGTGTTTCTACAACGCCACAACTTTTTAGAGCAGTTAGAGAGATTAATGAAAATAATAACGACTATTTGCAAATATATACCGATATTCTCATAAATTCCTATCAGGGTAAGTTGAAATCAATAGAAAACAATAATAAAAATATCTTTATTGACCATGCAAATGGTTCAGGAACCGCCATATTTACAAGTCATTTTGAAAACAAACTAAAAGAAATTTTAAATATAAATGCGAAAATATGTACTCCAAAAGGAGAAATAAACGAAAATTGCGGCTCAGATTTAGTAACCAGCAAAAATATTATACCACCATTTATGAATTCATTTTTAGCTAACTCAGAAGAAAACTTAGGTGTATCATTTGACGGCGATTGCGATAGAATAGTATTTTATAATAATAATCAGATATATGATGGTGATTATATAGCATTACTATTGATGAAATATATCTCTGAAATTGAAAAAGACCCAAAATTTAAATCATTGAGTAAATCAATAGTAGTAACTCCTTATAGTAATAATAATATGAAAAAGGTTGTAGAAGATTGTGGATGGGAATTTATTTTATCAGCACCTGGGGTAAAAAATCTGCATAGAGAGGCAATCAAGTCCGATATTAGTATATATTTCGAGAAAAACGGACACGGGAATATTCATTTTTCAGAGGATGCACTCAAATTAAAAAACTTATTTGAGATAGATAAATTATTATATTCTAAAGCCGGAGATAGTATTGCTATATTTCTCTTGACTATTTTTGCACTAAATTACCTTAAAATGACAACAAATGATTTTACCAATCTATTAGAAAATACTATCCAAGTTAATGATAAAATAATTAGAAGAAATTTAAATGTGAAATTAGTAACAAACAAAATTGAAACCGAAATAATTTCACCAACTTATTTAGCCGATGGAATTATAAAGGTTAATGAAAGATTTCCAAATAATCGTTCGGTAATTCGTCCATCGGGTACTGAACCTATTATAAGATTATTGGTAGAAGGAAACAATAATTTAGAAATAGACCAACATATAAAGGAGTTAAAAAATTATTTTGATGGAAAAGTGTAATACTATTTATTCTTGTATTTTGTTTGATAGATAATAATTAGGATAATAAATTCAAGAAGAAGTATACCCCCAAAAATAAAATGATGACCATATTTAGAAAAATTCATTATATTTTAATAATAAATTATTAGAATATATTTTAGCTTAAAAAAAAAATAATATCAATCTATTAGATGAAATTTTATATGGGATTCAATTTAATTTTTTATGGAATCATAGGGTATTTTGTAGGGGGACAATTATATGAAAATTTATTTCTACCTTATATTTCTGAAAGTATTGGTATAAATCAAATTTGGAAATATAGCAATGAAACGATTAATGAAATTGTTGTATATAATAATCGAAATGCCTATTTTTGGCTAAACCCTTCACAAAGTAATTTTTTTAAAGTTATACGTGTTGGAATATATGAACCAAGTGCATTTATGTCTATTTTATCAGAAAGTTTATCAGGTTTTAAAGATATTCCGATTTATTTTAAATCAACTATTTCCATTAGTTTATGGGATGTAGTTTTATATACTATCCTTTTTAATATTTTGGGAGGAGCTATTAAATTGATGTCAAAAACGATGCACAATACTGAAAAAAGTAACAAGATTGAAAAGGATGTAAAAACAACGTTAGAAGATATTGCTGGTTTTGAGGAAATTAAAGAAGAAGCAATGGAGTTTGTAGATATGATTAAAAATTTTGATAGATATAAGAATATTGGCTCACGATTACCTCATGGAGCACTTTTTGTGGGCCCACCTGGAACTGGTAAGACATTACTTGCTAAGGCAATTGCAGGAGAATGCAAACTCCCATTTATTTCAGCATCTGGTTCAGATTTTAATGAGGTCTTTGTGGGATTGGGTGCTGCTCGTGTAAAAAAACTTTTTGAATTTGCAAGAGAAAATAAACCTTGTATTGTATTTATTGATGAAATTGACGCATTAGCACATAAGCGTAGTAAGAATAGTCAGCATCACGATGATAGGGAAAACACTTTAAATGCATTATTGGTAGAAATGGATGGATTTCAAACCGACGATGGTGTAATAGTATTTGGAGCTACAAATAGGGTTGATATGTTAGATCCTGCTGTTTTAAGGCCAGGACGTTTTGACAGAAAAATTATTTTTAATATTCCGGAGAAGAATGACCGGACGGAGATTTTTAATTATTATATGAAGAAGATAAAGTTAAACGAAGAATTAAATGTAGAGGAAGAGATTGAGAAAATTACAAATATCACTTATGGATTTAGTGGAGCAGATATTAGTAATATTTGCAATGAGGCAACTATTATAGCAGCACGTAAGGGTAAAGAATTTGTTGAGCGAGATGATTTAATGGATGCGTATGAATATATTGCAATTGGTACTGAAAAGAAGAAATATTATTTATTGGAGGATGAGAAGAAGACTATTTCTTATCATGAAACTGGTCATGCATTTTTGGCGCATGTTTTAAAGACCGCTGAAATGCCAGTTCAAATTAGTATAATTCCCCGTGGGAAATCTGCACTTGGGTATACATTAAGTAATCATAGTGAGAAGAAGTTAAAAAAGAAGAATGAATTATTAGCGGAGATCGCAGTAATGTGTGGTGGAAGAATTGCAGAGGAATTATTTATGGATGATATTACAACTGGTGCAATGAATGATTTTGAGAAGGCACATGAGATGGCACGTAATGTTATTAAAAATTATTCAATGTTGAGGGATAATAATATATTAGTAATTGATGATAATGAGATTTATCTTCATTCAGAGAACACTAAAAATAGCATAGATGTATTGGCGAATGATTTAATTAATGGTATTTATGATGAGGCAAGAAATATTATAAAAACAAATAATAATCAATTTATAAGATTAGCGGAATATTTATTAGAAAACAAAAAAATGAATAAAGAAGATATAGTAGAAAAGTATCCATTAGAATTAAAAGATAAATATATAATTCAACTAAAGAAAGTAAATAATAATAAAATGTTAAATAAGAAAGTGTATCTTGAGACAAATTTAGCTTAATTTTTTGAATATTTGAATAATTTTTATTCTAATAAAAATTATGTTATCAAAAAATGCATCAAACTTTTTTTTAGAAAAAGGAGACCTTTCTATTGACAAAGATAATAAATTAGTTCCTTTTAATAAAAATATTGAAGACGAGTTAAAAAAAACTGCAAATAGGTGGGCGACCTTTATCAGACCAAATACTTTAAAATATGCGGATTATATTAAAAACCTAAAACTAAAAAAAATAGAGAAAATAAAGAATAACAAAGATTTATTAAATGATATAAAATATTTTGCACATCAATTATTTGATAATATTTCAAGAAAATCGTATCCTAGTAAAATAACAAGAAGTAATCATGGCTCATACAATCATATGCGCGAGCTTTATTTAGGTATTTATTTATCAAAATATCAATACCAAATAAATAATAAGAAGACGGATTTGTTAAAAGACAGAATATCAGGTTTTATAATAATTATGGCAACATATTTTGTAGCAATTTGCAGAATAAATGAAGGAAATTTTATTCATAGAAACCAGGTAAATAAAGAGGAACATCCTAAGAATGCCAAGATTAAATTATCTACAAAGGTAATAGATAGTTGGTTTCCAAATGAAAAATCTAAAATAAAAAAATGTAATGGATATGCGCAAAGTATACATCAATATTATTCTTGTTTGATGTTTTTGTCTATTATGAAACAAATAGTATCAGAGGAGTATCATTCACTGGTTGAACTTTGTGGTTTTTCTATTTGTTATTTCCACAATGATAAAGATGAAAGAAAGAAATCGCTGGAGCCAATTTTCTTTTTACATTATTTTATAAACACACCGCATTACATAGATCATTGCAGGGGAGTTTATAGTGCAAGCTTGAGTGATATAATACCACGAACATTGGTTGAAAAATATTTAATAAGTAAAAATAAGTTAGTATTTAGTAAAAATCTTTTGATAAAGGCGATAGAAAATTTTTATCTTTCGGAAGAATTTAAAAAACCGAAAGAGTTAGATATAAAAAAATACGTGAACGATGAATATAAGAATAATAAAAATTTAGATGATAGAAATAAGATGTTTACATTTTGCGATAAATATATAGCATCACAAGAATTATTTAAAGGACATTGGAGCGTGCAACAAACTGAAAATAGTAGAACACAAAGTTTTACTAAATTATGGGATAAATTACATTTTAAAGATTTTTATTAGTTGTTTTTGTTCTATTTCTTCTTACTGGAGATTGACTTCTTTTTCTGTTATTATTTTTTTTAGGAGGTGCATTATTATTTGTTTCTTTCTTAGCAAAATTACTTTTTATTTTTCTAAGGTCTCTTTTTAATTCTCTTAATCCGCCAATAAACTTACCATCAACAAAAATAATTGGAACAAAAGCATAACTTCCAATGCGTGAATGTAATTTTTCTCTGAATTCAGATGAGTCTCTTATAACTTTTTGATTAATGAGGGTGTCAATATTGTAGTAAGTATACTTAAGATTATTTTCATCAAGTAATTTTTGTGTTTCAACGCAAAAGGGACAACCTTCAATTCCGTAAACAACTATATGCATATTACTTCTTGGGTAAGGAAATCTGTGTGTCATATGTCTTAAAGCAATATATTTTTTATTTAATGAATATTTATTTTCAACATTTTTTAATTTAGAAATAAAAAATATTATAATTCTATGAGAAAAACAGCACTTATCACAGGAGCAAGTAGGGGCATTGGTCGTGCTATAGCACATCGCTTGGCAAGAGAAGGTATTGATATAGTAGTTGCTGCAAAAAGTATTAATGAAAATCCAAAATTACCAGGAACTATTTTTTCAGTCTCTGAAGAGTTAAAAAAATATGGTGTGCGCGCAATACCTTGCAAATTAGACGTAAGAGACCCGCAAGAAATTACTGAAACATTGTCAACATTAAGAAATAATATCGGCAATATAGATATTTTAATAAATAATGCTGGAGCATTATGGTGGAAATCAATAGAAAACACCGATTACAAAAAATATAACTTAATAAACGATATTAATGTTAGAGCAAGTTATTTATTAGCGAGAGAATGTGCACCTTCCATGGCTAAACAAAACTGGGGACATATTATTATGCATTCGCCACCACTTCCTGAACCAAATAATATAGACATCTATCAAAATAAGACTGCTTATATGATTAGTAAGTTTGGTATGACTATGGGAGCAATGGGTATAGCATCTGAATATAGGGGTAAGGGCGTTGCGGGAAATACTATATGGCCAGCAACTCCAATTCAAAGTGCGGCTGTTGAAAATACGGGTTTGGGTGATGCAAGAATGTGGAGAAAACCGGAGATAGTTGCGGATGCGATATGGGAGATAGTAAAAGAGGACCCAAAGACGTTTAGTGGGAATCAGTTAATTGATGAGGATTATTTAAAGAGTAAGGGGGAAACTGATTTTGAAAAATACCAATGTGTCAAGGGATATGAACCACCAAAATTATTAGATATATTTGAAAAATTTATAGTTTAAAAAAAATAGTATTATAAAGATATGGAAATTGATGATATTGTAAATATTTCAAAGGATAATAAAAATAAAGTTGTTGATAATAGTTCTGTAGATATTTATATGCAACAACGTAATGGAAAAAAATGCTGGACTATCATCAAAAAATTAAATGCAGATGATAAAAAAGATTTTTTAAAAGTGTTAAAAAAAAAATTTTCTTGTAATGGAAGTATTGACGAAGACGATTTTATTTGGTTGACAGGTGATCATCGCAATGAGTTAGAGGCAATTCTTATAGAACGTTACAAATTAGATAAAAATAGTATCAAAGTACATTAAATAATTTCATTTTTTATATCTTTAATTTTTTTATTTTCTACTTTTTCAATTAATTTGGTAAATCCTATAATTAACCCAATAGTAATAGCAGAAATTATTAATGCATAAATCCATGGTCCACGATGTTTCAAAAATTTATTATGTTGAAAAAAATTTTGAAAAGCGGAATTCCATGCTAAAGCAGATACTAAAGATAAGGCAGTAACAATTAAATAATATATTTTTCTTAATACTTGATGTCCAAACTCATTGACTTCTTTTAATTTTTTCTTTTTATTATTCATCTCTTCTTCTGTTTCAACAAAAGAAGATTCCATACTTATATTTTTATTTTCATAATAATTATCTTTATGCATATTATGTTGTCCGTGTGCAATGTGATTATGTGAAAATACATGTGGTACAGGTGCTACAATCATATTTTCTATAATTATATAATAAAAAAAATATTTAAAGAAAAAATATATATATTAAAGTATAATGATCTCACCAGTTACAAATTGGTTTGACGGCGGTAGTTTAATTCGTATCGGACAGAAGAAACCACATTCTCATTTTGAGAATGTAAAGGAGAAAGTAAGTAGATTGTGAGGAGGAAACATTGGTACAAAATTATTTTTATACCAATGTAAAAATTTTTAATTGAGTTGTTCAAAAACTAGGAAATATGATTGGCTATATTTTTTCCGTTTCTTATCAGCATCCATTATAAATTTTTTCATATAGTCTTTATTTATTAATCCTTTTACTAAATCTTTAATATTTTCCAATTCATCATCCGATAATAAACTCCAAATGGAATCTGATTTACGCCAAGGCTCATTGAGTATGCCAAATTCATTATAATAATATACCTCTTTCATCATATTATCTATTACTTTGTATCGTTGTCTTAACTGAAGACTATATTTATTTGCACTTTCCGTTATTAAATCAAATGGTGCATATTTACTTGCATATTTATCTACTACATGTTTGGGCAATAAACTATAAAACCAATATGAATATTGAACATCTTCGGGTTTACAAGTATTAATAAAAAGTAGTCCACCGGTCTTTAAAAATCGTGAAGCATTTGCAATAAACACTTCCAGGTTTTTAAAATTTGTTTTTTCATCATCTAAATGATGTAAAACTTGAGTAATAAGAACTACATCATATTTTTTTTCTGTTTCAACTTCTAAAATAGATTGGTTATTTAAGAATACATTTTCTTTCTTCAACAATTTATTGCACGCTGTTTTAAACATACCTTCATTAATTTCAAAACCAGTACAAGTACCAAAATGTTTAGACAATTTTCTAAGATAATTACCAGTACCGCATCCACAATCTAGTAATGACAAATCTTTTAAATTTTTACCTTGAAAATGTTCATTAACTGATTCTAAAATAAAACGAGTACCAACAGGTTGTCGGAACTCATCATAATGATTAGAAACATCATTATAATCTTCAAACTCCATTTCTAACTTTGGCATATTATATTTTATATTTAGGGTTATTTCCTTAAAATATTTTGTATATATAAAAATAATAATGTTTTTTAATCCATTTGAATTATTAGGTGTTACCTATAAAAGTAGTGTTAAAAATTTAAAAGAGAAATATAAAAATTTAGCTTTAATTATGCACCCAGATAAAGGGGGAAACCAAGATGATATGATAAGATTACATCAATCATATGTATTTGTAAGAGACCAACTAGAATTTGGTGAACACGATAAGACATATGAGGGACTAGAAGAAGATTTTGAAAATTTTATAAAAACCCAAGAAAAGGAAAAACCAAAAATCCCTTCTTTATTAGATATTATTCACGATGATAATTTTACTGAAAAGTTTAATGATGCATTTGAAAAAGAAAAGGAAAAAGATAATATTTACCCACTTTCATATCAAAGAGGGTATGAAAATGAACTAAAAAATAATATTATAAAAGAAAAAGCAGTTATTATTTATAAAGAACCAAACGCTTATAGAGATTATGGATATTCTAATAATTTAAGTCTAAAGGACCATCAAAACATAAATGATTTTACTAATTATAGTGATAATAGCATTGGAACAGATTTTCAAGAAGCTTATAGTGCACCAGATTTAAATTTTGAAAAAAGATTTGCTAATGATAAAATAAATATTGGAATTGAAGCTGGATTAGAAAAATTAAAAAAAGAAAGAGAAAATTTATACTAAACAAACTTTTACTTACCTACAAACAAGTTGTTCTGAAAATTAATGACGTAACTACATATGGGTCACAATTAGATGATGGTCTTCTATCCTCTAAGTATCCCTTACCATCTCTTTCAGTCTCTCTTCCTATACGTACAGATGCACCCCTGTTTGCAACTCCCCAGGAAAATTTATCAAAAGAAGCTGTTTCATGTTTCCCTGTTAATCTTTCTTCATTACCTTCGCCGTACGCTGCAATATGTTCAGCGTGTGCTTCCGCTAATTTTTCAATAGCATTCAAGATTACTTTGTATCCTCCATCACTACGCATTGCTTCTGTGCTATAATTCGTATGACATCCAGCGCCATTCCAATCACCTTTCATTGGTTTTGGTTCAAAATTACAGATTACTTGGTGCTTTTCACAAATACGATGCATAATATATCTAGACATCCAAAGATGGTCACCCGCTTCAATACCTTCACAAGGTCCTACTTGGTATTCCCATTGTCCAGGCATAACTTCGGCATTAATACCGGATACTTTAATACCAGCTTGTAAACAGGCTTCATAATGTTCTTCTGCGACTTGTCTACCGAACATTCTATCAGCACCAGCACCGCAATAATATTTTCCTTGTGGCTCTGGATAGCCATTTTTCGGCCAACCAAGGGGTGTTACTTGATCTAATTCATACAAAGTATATTCTTGTTCAAGACCATACCAAGGTTTTTCGTCTAGTGCTTGTTCAAATATTTGATTAGCTTCGCTATATGTATTAGAAGGTATTGGTTGAAAATTTGGGTCTAAACATTCACACAATACTAAAATATCATTTTCCCCTCTAAAAGGGTCTTTATAAATCCTTACTGGTCTTAATAAGACCTCTGAATCATGCCCATCTGCCTGTCCTGTACTTGAACCATCAAAGTTCCAGATTGGTAAATCTTTTGGTTCACTTGGAACAGAAGATAAAGTGCGACTTTTAGAACGTAAATTTTTCATAGTTCCATCAATCCAAACATATTCCGCCTTCACGTGCATAATATATATATCTAAATATATTTTTTTAAATAATATTTT
>JGI10211J34971_10003579_pt1 | contig 12423 bp, 8 predicted proteins | sample Etolagsediment_FD_34971 | JGI IMG/M metagenome (IMG submission 34971) | reverse complement strand
TTTGAGTCCTGTGGCGGTTCCGGCTCCTGTAGCTGTTTTGACTCCTGTGGCGTTAAAGCCGACCCTGCGGGTTGTTGCTCGTCGCCCTGTTGGGCCGGTTCGCGGGGGGCGTCCTTGATAGAGGTCTCGAGCGCCTCGATTTGACTCATAAGTAGTTCCGTCTGGGCCTGGAGGATGCCTTTCTCAACGGTAAGCTGATTCTTCTCGTTTGCGGTCATGTTAATCAACCGGCTGTATTCCTTTATGGCTGATTTGAGGGAACTTAGCCGAGTAGTCAGCGTTTTATTCTGCCTTGCCAGCGTTTCCATCTGGTGTCTGAGTTGTTCAAAGCGAATTTTTCTTTCCATGAACAGCCAGCCGTCGGCTACAGTTATCGCTATAATGCCGGCTATCGCGATAATTGCTGTCACCTGCCAGATTTTCTTGGATTTGGCCTGAATCTTAAGCGCTCCGAATCTAATCCAGTCGGTTTTGGCAAGCGGGATAATCTTTGGGTCTTTGGTATTTGTTTGGTTCGTTTCCATCATCTACCCTTTCCAAATTGTCTAAATCCGTTCAGCACAACCTCAGGCGTCTGAGGATTTGGTATGCTCTCCACTTATAAACGTACCACAGAAGACCGCTCACTGCAAGTGTAAACCGGCGTTGGGGAGCGGAATTTTTGCAAATAATGAAAAAACAGGGCTTTTGTTGTACACAAAACGGTCATTAGAAGCGCAAAAACAGCGATAGAATGGTTTTCGCAGGTTCGCTTAAATTTTTATTTTTTTGACATAAGGCCTTGTCTTTGATAACATTACCCATACAATTTTCAAAATACTATCCTGCTGCGTCCCGATTTGGGCCGAGATTTGGGATTTTTTGAAAATTGCGGCAATAATCTGTGTTTTAAAGCGTTTTTGAATGTGTAGGGCGGGGTAATTGTCGAACAAAAAGCCGAATCCGCCGATAAAATAGTATGAGGCGAGTTACAGTTGACTGAATTTTGGAGATTGTAATCATGAAAAGATATGTTGTTTCAATCGTGATATTGCTGGTGGTGACCTCAGCTGCCCGAGCGGCTCCGGCAGAAAAGGAAAAAGGCAAAGGTAAAGCCCAAGACGTAATATTGGTGCAGCCAGAAGAGGGCAAAGCGCCTGAGGACCTTGGCCGCAGAGCACGTCTCAGCGGCGAGGAGATGAAAGCCGAACAGAGAAGAGGTCGGGATGAGTTTGCTCGCGGAATAATGCATAAGGAGCAGCTAAGAAAACTCGACGAGCAAATTGACCAAAGGCGTGGTGAGCACGAGAGTTTTGTGGGCGAATTGAAAGCTATAAAGAAGCTGGCATTAGAAGAGAAGGCCGAAAAGACCGCTAATCGCCTCCAGGAGCTAATCGATAAAAGCACCGGCCGGTTTAACGAAGACGTCAGAAAACTGGAGCAAAAACGCGACAGAACCAGAGAACAGATGGAAAAGCAGGCCGAACAGCAGATGAGACGCAGAGAGCGGCTGATGGAACGCAAAGAACAGCAGCAGGAAAAAGGTAAAGCCGAAGAAAAAGCAGGCAAGGGTCAAGGCAAAGGTAAGGGCCGAGGCAGAGGAAAAAGCGAAGTCAAAAACGACAACTGATCCACAAGCTGGAAATTGTGGGACTAATCCCGGATGCCCATCTCCACTAAAGCAGCGGATTAGTAGTAGTTTTTGATTATCAGACGAAACAAAAGGGGCTGGAAGTCTTGAGCTTTCAGCCTCTTTTTGTTGATGATCGCATGGTTGCATGCCTGAGAAGAGCGGATTTACTGTTTGACTATTTAGCATTGGCTGTTTAGTATTAGCTGAGGATTGACAAAAAGGATTGTGCTAAGGCAGAAGCGGCTGAATAAGGGAAAACTTTTTCAAGGATAAGAGCGGCTGTAATGGTGGATAAGGGATTTACGCATCTTCATTTACACACTCAATATTCACTTTTAGACGGCGCCATCGCGCTCGACAAGCTCTTTGCCCGGTGCAAAGAGCTGGATATGGATTCGGTGGCAATGACCGACCACGGCAACATGTTCGGTGCTATCGAGTTCTATACGAGGGCCCGCAGCGCCAAAATCAAGCCGATCATTGGCATAGAGGCCTACATCGCCCCCGGGTCGCGGTTCGACAGGCAAAAGACCCGCATCAAGGACGCTTCCTTTCATTTAATTTTGTTGGCGGAAAATAACACCGGATATCATAACTTGCTAAAACTGGCCAGTATCGGCTATACCGAGGGATTTTACTATCGGCCCCGCATCGACAAGGAGATTCTGGCCGAACTTAACGAGGGGCTTATCTGTACAAGTGCCTGCCTTAACGGCGAGGTCGCTTCGGCTCTTGCCGGTGGCAACAGAGCCGGCGCAGCCCAGGCGGTTGAAAGTTTCCTGAAGATATTCGGGCCCCAGCGGTTCTTTATCGAAATCCAGCAGCATGAAGATGCTGAAGCGCCTCACGTTCGCGGTGAGCTGATTGACCTCGCCGGCAAAATGGGGGTGCCGCTGGTGGCCACAAACGATGTCCACTTCCTGAGCGCCGACGACCATGAGGCGCACGACGTGCTTTGCTGCATCAGCACGGGCAAGAAAATCACTGATGACAACAGGATGCGGTATCCGCCGGATGTATATCTGAAAAGCAGCGACGAGATGCGCCGGCTTTTTAGCGATGCCCCGGAGGCCTGCGACAATACGCTCGCAATCGCCCAAAGGTGCAATGTCAAGATTGACCTTAAGACAAGGCATGCCCCGAAATTTGTGCCGGAAGACGGCAGCAGCCCTGAAGATTATTTGACCAGGCTTTGTTATGACGGCGCCAAAAAAAGATACGGCAAAATCACCCCCGAAATAAAGGGACGGCTGGACAGGGAGTTGGAAGTGATTGAGGGCAGGGGCTTTTCGAGTTACTTTCTCATCGTGTGGGATTTTTGTAATTACGCTATGAGAAATAATATCCCCGTCGCGGCCAGAGGCAGTGGTGTCGGCACATTGGTAGGGTACTGCCTTGAGATTTGTGATGTTGACCCGACTCGGTACGATTTGCTGTTTGAACGATTCATGGACCCGCAGCGGGATGAGATGCCGGATATTGATATAGATATGTGTCAGGAGGGCAGAAGCAGGGTCATCGATTACGTTCGCAAAAAGTACGGCCACGTCGCCCAGATTATAACCTTCGGCACGATGAAGGCCCGCGCGGTGATTCGCGACGTATGCAGGGTGCTGGACGTCCCGCTTGCCGAGGCCGACAGATTAGCCAAGCTGGTGCCGCCGACTCTCGGCATGACGCTCGATGATGCGCTGCGGATTGAGCCGGAGTTGAAAAAGGCCTGCGAGGAAGATGAACGCACACAAAAAGTTATCGAAATCGCAAGGAAACTGGAGGGCTTGACGCGCCATGCCAGCGTACATGCAGCAGGTGTCGTCATCAGTGATGAGCCGTTGACAAACTTTTTGCCGCTTTACAAGGCAAGCGGCTCAGACGACCTGGTAACACAGTTTGAAGGGTCTTTGGTGGAAAAGGTGGGGCTCTTGAAGATGGACTTTTTGGGCCTGCAGACGCTCAGCGTAATTGAGCGGGCGGTGCAGCTTGTAGAACAGCTCCACGGCGTCAAGATTGACATAGAGAACATTGATGTGGCGGACACTAAGGTTTTGGGCTTATTCGGCAGCGGCAAGACAAAGGGCGTTTTCCAGTTTGAGTCCGGCGGCATGGCGGACTTGCTTATGAAACTCAAACCCGACAGATTTGAAGATTTAATAGCGGCAAATGCACTCTATCGGCCCGGCCCGATGGCACTAATCGGCGATTTCATCGAACGCAAGCACGGCGCCGGGTGGGAAGTGCCACATCCCATTATGAAGGAGGTGCTGGCCGAGACTTTCGGCGTCATGGTTTATCAGGAACAGGTGATGCGGATATGTAATCGCCTCGGTGATATTCCGTTGCGCGAGGCATACACGCTGATTAAGGCGATAGGCAAGAAAAGACTTAGGACTATCTCCAAGGAAAAGGAACGTTTTATAGCTGGCTGCGTCGATAAGGGCCTTGCGGAGACCGAAGCGTCGGACATTTTCGATTTGATTAAGAGATTCGCCGGCTACGGCTTTAATAAAAGTCACGCCACGCGCTATTCTTTCATCGCATATCAGACGGCGTATCTGAAGACCTACTGGCCGGTTGAATTCATGGCGGCACTATTGACGTATGAAATGGGCAGCACCGACAAAGTCGTCCAGTACATCAGTGAGTGCAAGGATATGGGCATCGAGGTATTGGGCCCCGATATCAACGAGAGCTTTTCTGATTTTACCGTTGTTTGTAGCCAGGAGCATGGCCGTAAAAAGGATTCGGGACTAATCAGGTTCGGCCTTGCCGCAGTTAAGGGCGTTGGCGAAAAGGCGGTTGAGCAGATAATCCAGGCTCGCCAAAAGGTGGGCGGTTTCCGAAGTCTGTACCATTTTTGCGAAAATGTCGATTTGCGCGCAGCTAATAAGCAGGTGAACGAAGCTCTCATCAAGGCCGGCGGCTTTGATGAGATGGGCGGCAGCAGGGCACAAATGACGGCATGTTTGGCCAAAGCGATGCAGATAGGCTCGGAAATGCAATCGGACACTCGGAGCGGCCAGACGAATTTCTTCGGACTCAGAGGCTTCGGCGCCGAGACCGACTTTAATAAGGACTATGAAACGCTGCCTAACGTGCCGCCCTGGCCCGAGATGCAGATGCTCACATATGAAAAAGAGGTGCTCGGCTTTTATGTGACAAAGAACCCGCTCAGCCAGCACGCCGATACCCTTGCAGCCTACTCCACTGCCAACACAGGTCAGTTGGTGGGTATTAACGAAGGGGCTCAGGTCGTTGTTGGTGGAATGGTAACGAAGATTCGCCGCATTGTTACAAGAACCGGCCCGAATGCAGGCTCTAAGATGGCGGTCTTCACGTTGGAAGACCTGCAGAGTACCTGTGAAGTTGTGATGTTTCCGAGGACACTGAGCGAATACGGTCACTTGCTGGCGGTAGATAAGATACTGTTTGTCAGAGGTAAAGTTGACTGTAAGCGGGAGGTGCCCAATATTATCTGCGATGAGCTGATAGCGATTGACCATGTATTTGATAAACTGGCCGCCAGGGTCTGGATTCATCTGGGTGCGGAAAATGTCACGGCCGAAATGGTCTCGCGTATTCGCAGTATCTGTACCTCGCACAGAGGCAAAAGCCCTGTTGGAGTGAGCGTCAGAACAACGGGAGGCTTTCGCGTCTGGGCCGTCGCCGATAAGAAGCTGAGCGTAAGACCCGACGTGGACTTCCGCAGAAAACTTGAAGCTGTTGTCGGAACCGGAAACGTCGAATTCAGAAGTCGCTGATTTAGTTCGTAGTGCATAGTTGGGAAAGGAACCTGCTTTAGTGGGCGCAATTGAAATTCTCAAGAAGCGATGGCCGGAGGCTGCTCTGGTCATCGTACTTCAGGCGGGCCTGATGGTTTTGGTGGAAGAGATATCAAGACAGGCTCAGCTTTTAGAATATGAGCCGGGGACTTCGCCGGCGCACACGGGATTTATTTTAGGCGTGGGTACGGCTCTTTTCGCGGTCATCTGGCAGATGCTTTATCTTGGATTTTTAGCGACGGCTTCCACCACCAGGCACGCCCCCAAGGAGCCGACCGAACTTGTAAAGGTCGGCGGATATTTTTTCTGGCGGATGCTGCGATTTCAAATTATCTTAGGCATTGCGTACATAGGAATATCGTTTGTGCTTTTGGCGATTGTGCAATCGATGGTGTTCGGTCAAAAAGACGTATTAAGCATTCCGGATTGGATTGCGCACCTGTGCTCCTTCGCGGCCTTAGCTGTCTTGGTTAAGCCCATGCTGCTTACCCCGGCCGTGATGATTGTCAGGGACCGGATGGTCCTGAAGGCCTTTGGAATGCTGAGGGAATATAAACTGTCGCAAGCGAAAGGCCTGCTCCGAGCATTTTTTATTTGCTTTGGTGCGATTTTCCTGCTTTCATCTTTACAGAGCTTAACAGGTGCTGCCGGTGTTTATCACTATGTAATGGTCGGCATTTCCGCGCTTGTATCAAGTACGCTTGTATTAGCCGTTACTCTCGCTGCCGTCCTGTTCGTAGCGAGCAAAACAAAATTAGATACAGAGGCTCAAGTTGAAAGAGAAACTTAAGGGCAAGTTTATAGTATTGGATGGGCCGGACGGTTGCGGCAAGACTACGCAGACGCTGATGGTCTATGATTGGCTGAAAGACCGGGGTGTTGACGTTGCTACATTTCGCGACCCCGGCGGAACGGCTGTCGGGGAGAAGATTCGCGAGATACTGCTTAACCCCGAACATGTCGTAATGGACGTCCGAACGGAACTATTGCTCTATATGGCCTCAAGAGCGCAGCTCTGGTGGGAAAAAATCAAACCCGCACTTTCAAGCGGAAAATGCGTAGTATTAGACAGGTGGATTTCGAGCACCTGTGCTTATCAGGGCTTCGCCGGGGATTTTGGGGTGGCCAATGTGATAAAAATTGCTGAGGCAAGTCTGGAGAGGGTCTGGCCGGACTTGACGGTTGTGCTGGATATTGATGTGGAAACAGCAGCAAAAAGAATGAGCCGCCGGCTCGACCGGATGGAGCAAAAGGGCGCTGAATACCATAAGAAAGTGAGAGAGGGATTTGGCCGGCTAAGTAAGTTCGATGATAACATCATTGTGATTGACGCGACAAAAGATATAGAGCAGGTACATCAGACGGTTGTTGAAACCGTTAGGCAAATCAGATGAGTCTTAAAGAGGTTTTTTGCCAGGATAAAGCGATTGGCATCTTGCAGCGGGCATTTGCGGCTGACAGGCTGGCCCATGCATATCTTTTCGTCGGCCCTGACGGTGTCGGCAAGTTCAAAACCGCTAAAGAATGGGCTAAGGTTCTGCTCTGCAACGACCAGGTACAGCAGCAAACGCCAAAAGGTGTGTTTTATGATAGCTGCGGCACATGCCGGTCGTGCGAGGTGTTCGCCGGTGGGGCACATCCCGATTTTAACCATATATACAAGGAGCTCATTGAATTCACAAAAAAGGGTAAAGGCAAGACACCGGTTGAGTTGGCGATTGACGTGATTCGCGAGTTTATAATCGATAAAGTGGCTGGCAGACCGCAAATGAGCGCCGCGACTGTCTATGTCATTCGTGAGGCCGAGCGGCTCAACCGAAATTCGCAAAATGCCCTTTTGAAAGTCCTGGAGGAGCCGCCGAAGCACTGTTTTATCATACTGATTTGCAGTCGGCTGGAAAAAATGCTGCCGACAACTCAGTCTCGCTGTCAGATTATTCGGTTCGGCCCGGTGGACGAAGAGCAAATCGTAAAGCGGTTGTTAGAGATGGACATCGACAGGCAGGAGGCAACATACTGGGCGGCCTTTAGTGAGGCCAGCTTAGGCACAGCTATCGAGTGGGCGACCCTCGAACTGAAGGACCACAGTTGTTACGGGATCAAGAAAGAACTCCTCGAGAGGCTCGCAAAACACCGACTGCCTCATTCGATGGACTTTGCCGAGTGGCTCAGCCAGGCGGCTAAAAAGATAAGCGGCGCCTGGTCGGACAAGGAACCGAATGTAAGCAAAAAGGATATCACTCGAAGGGCCCAGCAGGGACTCATACGCATGATAATTGCAGCGCTTAACGATGCGATGAGAATGAATATCGACACCGGCGAAAAATTTGTAAACAGCGACCAGATGGGTCAAATCGAGATACTGGCCGGCAGATTCGGCGCCGAGGACCTGGCCGGCAAGATTAGCAAGGCGTATGAAAATATGCAGTGGGTCCAGCGAAGCGTCAACGAAAGGCTGATTTTTGAAGAGCTATTGTTAAATTACGCCGGCTGTGGTATAATGATAAGTTCGTAGTCTGAGGATTGTGGTTCATAGAACAATGTCAGGAGCCGAATGGCACAGGGCCAAACAAAACACAAATCGCAGAAACATAAAAAGCTGATGCTCGTTCGCTACGGCCGAATAGGACACCTCGGCTGGTTTAAACATAATAAAAACTACATACCCAAAACGGCCAGTCGCGTGGTGATAAAGACCGACCGCGGTCTTGAGTTAGGCAACCTTGTCGGCCGGTTCTATTATCGCGGTGGATATTTCAAAAGCAGTCCCGACCAGGTCCAGAAGTATTTCGGCAAAACGCTGAAAGACTCTCCCTTGACAGCCGGCGGTACTTTCGTCCGCTTCGCCACGGCCCAGGACCTCATGGAAGAAAGGCATCTCGACGCTTCGGCAAAGGAGGAAATGAAATGCTGCGAGCGATTTGTGAAAGAAATGGGTTTGTCGATGAAGATAATCGATGCAGAGCACCTGTTCGGTGGTGAGCGGGTTATTATTTATTTCACCAGTAGCGGCAGGGTCGATTTCAGAGAGCTGGTGAAGCGCCTTGCCAAGGAATATCAGACAAGAATCGAGCTGCGGCAGATCGGCGCGCGTGATGAAGCCAGGATTATAAGCGATTACGAAAGTTGCGGCCTGCCGTGCTGTTGCAGAAGGTTTTTGAAGATTTTGGAGCCTGTCAACATGCGAATGGCAAAGCTCCAGAAAGCTACTCTTGACCCTTCAAAGATATCGGGCCACTGCGGCAGGCTCAAGTGCTGCCTGCGTTATGAGGACGCCACCTATAAGGAACTCAAAGAAAAACTGCCGAAGAAGAACACAACGGTCAAGACAAGCAAAGGCACGGGAAAGGTCGTCGATGTGCAGATTCTGACGCAGTTGGTTGTTGTGCAGGATGATGCGGGCCAGAGGAAGGCCTTTCCGGTTGATGAGGTCGAAATAATCGACGAACAAGGCGAAACTACAGAGTCTGCGTTGGAAGACGGCGATGAGGAACAGGCCGATACAACCGCGCATGAGGTCGATGTTGAAACCATCAAAATAGCCGGCCGTGATGGAGAACAAAAAGGCGGGCCGGAAAAGGTCGAGAAAGCAAAAAGTGAGAAAACTAGATTCGGCGACAAAAGAAGAAAAAGGAGCAAAAAGAAAAAAGGAAAGAATCCGCGCAGCAATTAACGCGAATTGAGGAAGATTTAATGCCACGCAAAATTGTTGTTACCTCAGCATTGCCCTACGCCAACGGCCCCATACATATCGGCCATCTGGTGGAGTATCTGCAAACGGACATCTGGGTGCGGTTCCAGAAGGCAAACGGCAACGAGTGTCTGTATTTTTGTGCGGACGACACGCACGGCACCCCCGTTATGATTAGTGCCAGGGATGAAGGCGTTGAGCCGGAGGAGTTGATTAAGCGCGTGCACGCCGAGCATGTCAGGGACTTCGATGCATTCGACATTGAGTTTGATAACTATTATTCCACGCACTCCGAAGAGAACAGACAGTTCAGCGAGTTGCTGTATAAACGGGCCCTTGAAAATGGCTTAATAGCAAAGCGTGACGTCGAACAGGCCTATTGCGAAAAATGCAATATGTGGTTGCCCGACCGCTATATCTGCGGCACCTGCCCGCGATGCAAGGCCCCCGATCAATACGGCGATTCGTGTGATGCCTGCGGCGGAACGCATCGCACGACGGAGCTGATCGCTCCTGCCTGTGCGAAATGCGGCGCCGAGCCGGTACAACGAACCAGTAATCACTACTTTTTCAAATTAGGTGACTACACCGACAGGCTCAAAAAGTTAATCGAAGGCGGCCATACTCAAAAGTCCGTTCTTAACAAGCTCGATGAGTGGTTCAAGGCAGGCCTTCGCGACTGGGACATATCACGCGACGGCCCCTATTTCGGCTTCAAAATCCCCGGCGAAGAGGACAAATTTTTCTATGTCTGGCTTGACGCCCCCATTGGTTATATGGCTTCGTGCAAGAATTACTGCGACAGGCACGGCCTGGATTTTGAGAAGGTCTGGAACAGCGACGAATACGAGCTTTACCATTTCATCGGCAAGGACATTATGTATTTTCATGCCCTGTTCTGGCCCGCAATGCTGATGAGCGCCAACTTCAAAATGGCTGATAAACTGTTTGTGCATGGGTTCTTGACGGTAAATCGTCAGAAAATGAGCAAGAGCAAGGGAACCTCTATCAATGCCGAAACGTACCTCAAACACCTCGACCCCCAATATCTGCGCTATTACTATGCCGGTAAGCTGACAAGCGGCATTGATGATATTGATTTGAATTTCGACGATTTTATTATGAAGATTAATTCCGACCTTGTGGGCAAGCTCGCGAATCTGGCCAGCCGCTCCGGGCCTATGCTGACGAAAAAGCTCGACGGAAAGTTAGGCCGGCTCGACAGCAAGGGTGCCAAGCTTGTCCGAATACTCCAGGCGGCAAAGGAAGGCATAATCAACGACTTTGAACAGCTCAATTACGCCGCCGCAATGAGAACTATCTCGGCGCTGGCCGATGAAAGCAACAGGTATTTCGACCGGCAGCAGCCCTGGGAAACCATCAAGGCCAACCCCGAGAAAACGAGGACGACACTCACCGCTGTAATAAATGCTGTGAAGATTCTGACCATTTATCTAAAACCCGTACTGCCGGCCTATGCCGGAAAGGTCGAGCGGTTCCTCAATGTCGCGCCGCTTGGCTTTGCCGATGTTGACAGCGTGTTGGAAGAACATAAAATAGGCCGCTTCGAGCGATTAGTTGAACGAGTTGAAAAGGAAAAGATTGAAGCGATGATTGACCAAAGCAAGGAACAGGCGCCGGATGAGGCGTCAGGTGAACAGATAGCCCCGGCCGAACCCATAGAGCCGGAGTGTACGATTGAAGATTTTATGAAGGTTGACCTGCGAATCGCCAAAGTTACTTCCGCCTCGCCCGTTGAGGGGGCCGATAAGCTCCTGCGGCTGGAACTGGACCTCGGCGGTATCAAAAAGGAAGTCCTCGCGGGGATTGCCCAGGCCTATAAGCCCGCAGATTTGGTCGGCAAGACCGTTGTCTGCGTCGCGAACCTGAAGCCGCGAAAGATGAAGTTCGGAGTTTCCGAAGGAATGATTTTAGCTGCCGGCTCCGGCGACAAGGATATATTCATGCTTACCGTTGACGACGGTGCTAAGCTGGGCCAGCGCGTACATTAAACGGTTGGAGAGATGAAATGAGGCAAACTATCGAAGAAATTGCCGGCGAAGACGGCCGATACGCCGTTGGCGCCCTGAAATTCGTTTATGAAGGTCTTGGAGCAACTATCCGGCAAATAAGAGAAGCCCAGGGCCAGGACCAGCCGCATCATATAACAGGCGCTGAACTTTCCAAAGGCCTTGCGCAATTGGCAATTGAAAGGTGGGGCAGGTTAAGCAGGATGGTCCTGAACCACTGGGGTGTCAGGACAACAAGGGATCTCGGCGAGATTGTTTACCTTATGATACACCATAAGTGGATGACGGCCCAGGAAACCGACAACATTGAAGATTTTGACGATGTTTACGATTTCGAGGACATATTCGAAAAACAATTCAAGTTCCACCTCCAATAAAAACCGCACGGCTTGTCATTCCCGCGGAAGCGGGGATCCAGGACTCTATTCACTATTCACTATTCACTATCGACTAACGACTAATAAGCCCTGCCCGGCACGTGTGGCAGCCTCTAATCTGAAGGATTTGGGGATGGCTGCTTTCCTCCGTAGATTTAGCGAAGGGGGGAGCGAAGTCCAATGGCCGCCCCCACGCCCCCCCGTCATTGCGAATTTATCCCTTAGGGAGCGGCGCCACCGTTGTCATACCGGCCTTGAGCCGGTATCCAGAAAAAAACTCCATCGCGCAGCCGTTCCACAACTAAAAACCTTGTCCCGCACGAGCTTGTCCTGAGCGAAGCCGAAGGGATGCGGGATCTAACTCAAAACCTTGTCCCGCACTTGATGCGGGATCTAATTCAAAACTAACTTTCCCGCCTGCCCTCCATTGCTTTATAAAGAGCCTTTTCCAAATAAACATCAAGCTGCGCGAAGAGAAAGGCAGATTAAGGGCTTCTCAAAAGAAAAGAAACAAGACCTAATCAAAGGACTCACTAAGTGAGTTTACACTGAGCTTCGGAGTTTACCCTGAGCGCAGCCGAAGGGAAGGGAAGTGAGACCTGCTCGGAAAGCTTCTAATGTCTCTCTACCCGCAGGCCTCGAACCATATAAGGCCGGACTTATATCAACACAAGGTGTCCTTTCTTAACAACTAACCACAGAAGCAGTATCTCGAAGGAAAAACGGGTCCCCATTTTGCAACGTCGAAGTAGTCGAATGGGCAAAGTTTACCCTGTTAGAGCTTTCATGCAACCATCTTGAACCTTCTTAAAATTTATGCCCAAGGTACTCTAAAGGACCCACCTCAATCCACCTTTTCTATTGATCCACATCAAAAACCATCTCACATATAATCTGTCCCGTTCATACATGATCGTTTGGCCCTAAAGGGCCT
>JGI10211J34971_10003578_pt1 | contig 12425 bp, 17 predicted proteins | sample Etolagsediment_FD_34971 | JGI IMG/M metagenome (IMG submission 34971) | reverse complement strand
TTTGGTGTTGATGAGTTTGGCATCGGTGAGTTTACAGGTGGAGAACTAACAACTAGGAACCCTGTGCAAGCCACAGGCAACGGTAGCATTATTACAATAGGTTTAGAGGCTGACATTAACGGGTCTGCCCTGTCTCTCCAAGAAATTAACGTATTAGCACTAATGGGTAAAACGGTATGAGTAATTATACAAAGACTACAAACTTTACCGCTAAAGACAGTTTGCCTTCTGGAGACAGCGGTAAGATTATTCGGGGTAGTGAGTTTGACACTGAGTTCACCGCTATTTCAACAGCGATTGCAACCAAAGCTGACTTAGCTTCTCCTACATTTACGGGTACTGTGACAATCCCTAACCTCACGTTTACGGGAACTCTGTCTACAGGGACGATTGACGGAGGGACTTACTGATGGCGATTTCGCTTCAAGACTTAATTGATGCAGGTCAATCTATTTATGACTTTGCAAAAAGCGATGTAGGCATTGGCTTGGGTATGGGCGCAACAGGCGGCCTATTAACCAAGGCTGCTTATGATCGGCTGCTTGATGTTGGCGATACTGCAAAAACAGAAGCAGAAACACTGGCTGGTGACATTTTGCCTATGACAAGATTTCAGCCGTTTACTGTTACTTCGGCAACAGGCGGCGGCTTTCAGGTGTCTCCTGCTAGAACATTGTCTCCAGATGAAATAGCTAGTACTCAGTTTATTGACGCAAATCAAAACAATGTTGATGACCGATATGAAACTCGAGTTAGCCTTGATTTATCTCCACAAGAAAAACTAATTCAATCATCACTATTAAGCTCTGGGTTGCAGGATATTCGCAGCGGTGTAACAGGGGCTCTTGCCTCTGAAAGCGGTGGAATTGCTTTGATGGGCGCTGGTCGCCGATTGTTTGAGCAAGATCCATTTGGATTGGCCCAACAACAACAGGCAGCACAACAAGCGTTTGGTCTAGGCGGTCAGTTTATGGGCGCTGCCGCGCAGCAGCCAGCAGACATTAACTTGTTACGTGGGCAGTTTGCAGGGCAAGTTGGTGGATTGCTTGGGCAACAAGTTAGTCCTGCTATTGGTCAGTTTGGTCAGCAAGCGCTGGGTCTGGGCCAGGCAGGCTTAGGCGCTATGGCTCCTGCTGACGTAGAAGCGCTTAGACAGCAGTACGGTGGACTCGCTGGACAAGCAGCACAAAATGTTCTTACGCCTACCGCTCAACGCGAGGCTGATGTATTTGAGCGGATTAGAGCTACACAGCGCCCTGAAGAACAACGTCAGCGCTTACAACTAGAAGAAAGACTAGCGCAACAAGGACGCTTAGGCGTGCGTACAGCAATGTTTGGCGGCACACCAGAACAAATGGCTTTGTCTAGAGCGCAAGAAGAAGCGCAAGATAGAGCATCGTTGATGGCTATACAGCAAGCACAAGCAGAGCGTCAGCAGGCTCTAGGCACTGCACAAACTCTTGGTGGTATGTTTGGTCAACAGGCAGGGCTTTCTAGTCAGCTTCAGTCAGCAGCACAGCAACGGGCAGCACAGCTATCTCAGCTTGGGCTTAACGCACAGCAAATTCAATCTCAGCTGCAATCTGAGGGCTTGGGTAGAGCGACTACAGCGGCTGGGCAAGCTGCTCAATTGGCACAACTTGCAGGTGGATTACAAGCCCAACAAGCAGGGCTTGGCGCTCAATATGCGGGATTGGGCAGTGGTTTGGCTGCACAACGTCAGGCTCTTGATGCGGCTCAACAACAGCAGGCGCTTCAGTCACTTGTAGCTGGACAGGGATTGTTGTCAGGCGGTTTAGGATTGCAGCAAGCACAGCAACAGCTTGGATTGCAGGCTATTAGTGGTGCATATTTGCCGCAGGCGCAGCTGCTTAATGTACAGCAGGCTACTCAGTTGTTCCCACAGATGCAGCAGCGAGCACAGTTGTATGGTGCAGGAGCGTATGGCGAAACAATGATGAGCGGTCTTGAAGCGCAATTAATTGCAGAGCAGAAAGCTGCGGATCTTATTGGCGCGGCGGGCACCGGCTTGCTGAGTGGTGCAATTAAACAAATCACATAAGAGGTTAGAACCATGGCTAAATTTTCACAGGCATTTTTGAGACAGGCGGCTAGCCCAGGGATGTTTGGGCTCGGCGTAGCTGGCCTTGGTTCTCAGCTGGGAACTGCGTTGCAAGAGCGCAGGCAACGTGAAGAGCAAATGCAGGCTCAACAACAGCAGATGACATTGATGAATCAGTCTATTGCTGCTGCCGAGCAGGGTGACACTAGAGCTTTAACTGCAAACCGCAACAAGATTATGGAGCTGTTATCTGTAACTCAAGATGAAGCTACACGCAATTCTCTTATGGATACTCTTAATCAACTAAATGCAGCTAGACCTGCAGCACAAAAACAGGCTGTTACTAATACTGCTAACGCAATTATTAAGGCAGAAGAGGCTCTTAAACAATTTAACGAGTCTACTGAGCCGATGACTAACGAGCAGTACATGCAGCGCGCAAAAGTTCAAGGTGCTCTTGAAGAGCGCTTAGCTGTTATGAAGCAAAATGGTCAAGCTGTTATTGAAGCTGACAACATTAAATATCAAACTAAATTTGCTAAGTACCAAAGACAAAACAAGCTAGCAGAGCAACAAGAAATAGCAGCAGAACGAGCGTTAGGTGCTGTTGCTTTTGACGGTGAAGAATACAAAGTTATTAGGAAAGAATTGACAGACCAAGGAATGGGCAATGCAGTTAGCAGATTTGAAAAAGTGCAATATGAGTTAATAGAAGCTAAAGATAAGGCAGACCAAATCAGAGAAAGCACTGCGGATCTTACAAAAAAAGAAGAACAAACTCTTATAGATAATGGTCATAAGCCTACTGGCAACATTCGTTTAGATAGGCGCAGGCTTGCTTTGATTCAAGAGGTTCGTGATAAAACAATTATTGTGCAGGCTAATCGCAGATTAGGCGGCGTAACAGATCCTAAAGCTCACGTCCAAGCAACGCTTGATGATTTGATGGAGTATGGTGATCTTCCTTTGAATTTTATTAATTCTGATTTGTATAACAAAATTGAAGATTTAAGTGATGATGAAGTTCAGCAGCTAGCTGATACATTAAAACGACCATCTGGAGAAGAGCTAACTGCAAATGAAATTAAGCAACGTGTAATTGATTTTATAAGGAAAAAATTTCCTAAGCAGTTTAAAGAAATGGAAACATATCGAAGCAATCAGCAACGAGAGCAAGATGAAATTGATTTTTTGACTGCTGATTTGTTGGCTCAAGCTGGTGTTGCGTCTAGAAATGAAGATGGAACGGTTAATCTTGAAGGCGTTGACGAGGCGGAAATAGAAAAAGCTCGGAGAGTTGTTGAGCGTCGGCGCGGTCCTCTTGGGGTTTTGTTTTCAAATAGGACTGATGCCGAGTCAATAGAGCGAGAGCAGCAAGCACAACAAAATATCGCAGGATCTATGGGCCGAGGCATTTAATGGTTGATTTTGCAAATGTAAAATTTTCTAACGCTGCTTTATCTGCAATACAAAATAAACCAGCAGACGAGCCTTTTGATGATTTTTCATCTGTTGAGTTTTCTAAAGAAGGACAAGATGTTCTTTCTAAGTCAACCGACAGAAGAAATAAAAAACTTAAAAGCCTTGCTATTGAGTTTGGCGAGGGAATTACTTTTGGCTTGCTTGGCGAATTAAAGGCAGCATTGGAGGCCGCAACAACAGAAGCATCATATTACGACGCAAAAGACAGATACGAAGTAGCCAGGGAAATGTTTAAAAAAGAAAACCCTGAGCTTGCTGGAACTGCTGCTGCTGTAGAATTTTTTGGTGCACTGCCAACTGGCATAGGGCTTGGCGCTAGCCTTGCCAAAAAAGGGGTAAGCCTATCAAAAGCCGGAGCAATAGAAGGAACCGTGTATGGCGCAGCAAGCGGCGATACGTTTGAAGAGCGCGTACTTGGTGGAACTATTGGCGGTTTTTCTGGCTTAGCTCTTGGTAAATTAATTGATGTGGCAATTACGCCATCGTCAGCGGGTGGATTAAAGACTCAATCAGATGAGTTAGCTGATGCTGCTGAGGCCATTGATGACCAAGGTGCATTGCGAGCCATAGAAGAAGCAGAAGATGCTGCTGTATATACTGAGGTAGATAACCCTCAGTACACCAGAAAGCCTCTGAAAGAAGCNCAGACAGCAGGTNAGCTATGGGATGGNCTTACTGGGGCTATCAAAAACTTTTACGATGACAAGCTAACAGGCGTATCTGACAGGCTTATACGACGTGTTAGTGCAGATGTAGGCGGCAGGTTTCAAAGAGCAGATGAAACTGCTTTAAGAATTATTGACAAGGATCTTGCCGACCTGTCTGAAAGTTTGGTGCCGGTAATAAAAATTATTAACGAAAGCACCAGAGCTAAAGGCGCGCTGCTTGATTTTGCAGCTGGCAAGCTAGGCAAAGGTTTTGATGACTCTGTAGTGCGACTAGAAAAAGAGTTGGCTACTGACCTGAACTCAGAGCACATGGCCGCCCTTAAAAGATACTTAGGATATAGCGCGCAGAAAAATAAAGAGCTAAACCAAAACGTATTTGGTGGAGACTTTGGTGGAATTACCTACCTTCATACTCGCAATCGAGGATTTAGGGATCGCCTTAAAGAAGAAGGTAAGACGGACGCAGAAATCGAAAAAATGTTTGAGGATCCTGCGTTTGAACAACGAACGCGAGGGTCTTATCTTGATGAATCTGATCCGCGCAGACCAGATCCCCTTGAGTATGAGAATCCGATTGTCTCTGATATGCGGCGTATTTTTAAAATGCAACGGCTATCAGAAATACAAAAGAAGTTTGGCGTCCGCATAGATGAATACAAAGCTGGGCCTAGACGCGAGCGTGCATTGGAGCGATCTTCTGCTGCGATAGAGCGCACTGGCGAGCTAGCTACTGACCCTGTTTTATTGTCACGAAATCTTCAAAAGGCAGCGGATGATCCGTTAACACCAGATGAGTTTATGGATGCGTTAAGAGCGACCCTTGTAAAGAAAGGGATTAGCGGAGACGGTGCTGACTTTACAGTTCGAGAGATAACTGAAACGATTATGGGGCAAGCCAAGACTCCGCACCCATTGATTCAAGCTGCTAACTCTACTGCATATGCATTGACTCTTGCCGGGCCTTTGTCTGCTGTACTAAACCTTGCAGATATTCCTTTGGTTGGGGCTAAGTATGGTGGCGCTGCTGTGCGAGAGGGTTTACAGGCAGCAAATCCTTTTGCAAAAGTCCCTAACGCAGACCTTAAAAAGATGGGTCTAGGCAACCAAACCTTTGGCGAATTTGTAAACATTATCAACGACCAAGCCAGCGACAGCGCAGGATGGATGGTTAATACGGCAGAGCGCATGAGGAAGTCAGCAGACTTTCTTATGAAGGGCTCTGGCTTTGCTGCAATGGATCAAGTCGGGAAGAAAGGCGTAATGCGTGGCGTACTAAAAAGCGCAACAGACGATGCCAAAGCGGGAAATCTTGCTGACAACTGGGGCTTTTACTTTAACGAAGCAGAGCTGAACATCCTAAGCAACCAGCTAAAGCAGCACGGAATGGACTGGACTAAGTACACGGGCAAGGGCGCAGAGCTTGTAGAAGAACTGATGTTTGCCGGCCTTGGTCAGCAGCAGCTAATTAGTGCAGCAGGCCGACCTTCAGCATGGGCACGTCACCCAAATTTACGCCCACTGTGGGCGCTGCGCGGATTTGTAGTTAAGCAGCAAGCATTGGCATTGCGTGAGGTAGTTGGCAATCTTAAGGCTGGCAAGCCAGAAAAAGCGGCAGAGTTTCTTGGTCGTTATGCAGCGTATGGCGCAGGTGGTTACGCGGTTATTAACGAAGGCAGGCAGTTTATCTTTGGCGATGGAGAGGTATCAGCAGGCGGGATAGCTAGAGGCTATGGTGATGCATGGGCATCTTTGCTAACTGCTAACACGCTGGGTCTAAATGACTATCAGTTTGGCAAGATCAAAGAAAACGGGCTTATGCTGACGTTTGCTCAGGGATTAATGCCGATTGCTGTGACACGACCCTTTGATATTGGCGGCACTGCTATTGGGGTTATTGATCGCGAGTACCCTGTTGCCCGACTAGCTCAAGAGGTTCCGATATTCCGTGATGTAGCCCGATTTACTAGGAACATTGGGGAACGAACAGGGCAAGAAGAGCTGCAGGAAATTGGCGGCATGCTTACTCAGAAGCGACTTCCCCAAGAAGACTAGTCCCAGCTTTCAAACTCTAACCAACCTACAACACCAGCCGCTCTGTCATTTTCAAGACGGGCGGCTTCGGCCTTGTAATGTTTAGCTACTTCCTTTTCCTCTTTAATCATGCGCTTGCCCAGCATAATATCTTCGACCTTTTCCCTAATTAACTCCAAGGCTCCTTCGCCATACGTGTCAATGTAATGGCGGTAGAAGTAATCAGGATTGCTGCCAAACCGTTGATGGCATCCATAACAGTGAGCAAAAGCATTGAGGGCATCGTAACGCACGCCCTTTTTAGCTCGGCTAAAGTAGTGTGAGCAGTGCAAAGCCTTGCTGTTTTCTTCGTATTTTGTGCCACATCCCTGGCAATAAAAGTCAGCACGCAACCTTACGCAGCGGCTAAACCAATGGTCGGCGGGTGTTCGCTTGATTCTCACTTGAGTTGATCCTTAATTGCTTGAGGAAATGGCACGTATACTTGTTTGTTTTCTGACAGCCATCGAACTAAGACTTCAGCAGACTCGCTTAACTCGCGCACCGTCAGCTTGCCTGTAGAATTTTTATCGTACATAGCCTTAATGATTGGCTTGTATAGCATTTCTTTAACAAGAACATCAGTAAATGGAATCTCAAGGGTATCGCTAAAAGGATGGCGCACCCAGCAACCGCAGTCATTTAGCTCTTCTGCAATTTGGCGAAACCAAAGGTGCATGGCGCTGTTCTGCCGTTCTGTTCTGTTTTCTTGTTTGATTGAGTAGGTAAGTATTGCCCCGCTTTGGAACTGGTCTTTGATAAAGGCTATGAAAAACTCTGCTTTTTCTTTGCTGTCAACTATCCAGCGATGCGACATATCACTCCCCTTAGTGCATCTCGTAGTATTTTTCTTTGATTTCAAGCTCAGTAACTAAGCTCGCAAGCCATACATCGTAGAAGTCTTCTAACGGCATGTCTACTGTAATCCCGTTTGGAAATGTATCGGTGTACACATCTGTTTGTTTTGGATTTTTTGTATTAGTTGTTGCGCCACCGATTGTGGAGGTAAGTAACACTGCGTTACCGCTAGGTAGTTTTACCCCAATCAACGGAATCATATTCGCGGCCTCACGGTAACTCGCCCTATTTCGCCATCTTTTTTGTCGTAGGTAATTACCTTTGCGCCTCTGCGTGATACCCAGCCACCGCGCGCAGCATAAGCGTCACGGCCACTAAGCGTCGGATGCATTTCGGCAATAGCGCCACCGTCCTCAATAACACGCTCATGGTGATAGTGCCCCGTATGGATATAAGTGTAATTGGCCTGACCCCACATCTCTCTGAAGCGCGGTTCACTGGCGAACAGCTTATGCAGATTTGCTAGCTTAACCTTGTGTCCGTGGTGGAATGCCAGCATGGTTTCCCCATGAAGATATGCGTAATAAGGGAAGTCATTATCAATAACCTCCAAACGATCTTCATTCGCAAACAAATGCCGTAGGTGCTTCCGCAGCCAGATGCTGCCAGATATATCGTGGTTGCCCTCAGCAGATACCACCACCACCTTGTCAAACTTTCGCAGCATCAATAGCGCAGCCTCAGACATGACCGACATGGACAGGTCCACGAGCTTGCCGTAGCGCGTGTCAGCATCGAGGATGTGCCCTGATTGCGGCGTTACGCTTAGTATTCCATCCCAGTGCAGGAAGTCTCCCAGCTGGCACAGAATGCCCGTCTGCGCGCGTGGCGCAGCTTTAATCATGTCGTGGATTGAGTTGAGGAATACATCTCTGGCTATGTTTACGTCCCAATCATCGCCGGTTTCGGCTTCGTAGGCGTACATTCCAAGATGAAAATCGGTAATGGTTAATAGTGATAGCAGGTTTTCGTCGTTGTTTTTAGGCTTAGTGGTTGGCTTGAACCTTGGTAGATTCGATTGAGCAGCCTCGAATCGCTCAATCAGTATCTCAAACTGCCTTTGCTCATCTGTTTGAGACTTCACCCATTGCCTTACCGGAGCGCCATCTTCGTCATAAAACGTAGAAACGCCTTTAATTTTGTGCCCATCTGGGACGGGATGAAACCAATTGTTATCAGGGCTATAGCCACGCGATGCGGCTTTTTGTTTGACGCTTCTTAAGTGATCTCTAATAGAGCTTCGCGTGCAGCCAGAGTGAGACGCTGCTTCAGCTTGCGACATTCCTTGTACATAACAGAGAATGATGGCCGAGCGTTGTTTTTCGGTCGTACAAAACTGCAGTAACGGATGTTCCATTACAACCCCCAAGTTGTTGTAAGTCATTGTTTTATTTTAATGACTCTTCTAAAAGCAACTGCCTATATTTTTTTAAGGCATCTTTGTCTTCGACCATTGACTCGATAAATGCATACAGTTTTTTTTCTATGCACCGATGCCTTAACAGCTCAACAGCTATGGCCCGCTGCTGAGAGGGTATCAGAGATTTCCAATGGTACTTTTGGTTGACGAACAACTCTAATGCACGATCATCTACAACTTCAACTGTCATTCTTTACTCCTATAGCAGTTTGCCCAGCGTGCCCAGTTTGCCCAGCTTGCCCAAAATGTCCAGTGAGCCCATGGTTTACGGGGCGTATTACCGTAACCCGCCCCCTAAACTACGGGCATTAGGGGCATCGTGGGCATTCTGGGCATTCTGGGCATTAGATTTCTGCGTTCCATGAGTAGAACTTCTTTCCGTGCTCACCCCGTCGCTCCAGCTTCAGGTGATTTCCTTTAAGTAAATCAATGCAATTACGCAGGGTTTTGCGTGAGCAAGCGTTTGGATTAACGTCATCGTCGTTTAGCATGGAAAACAAATCGCTTTGAGAGTAGGTTCGGTTGTTCTTCATAATGCTGCTCAAAAACACAAACTCATCTTCATACTTGGCAAGTGCTTTGCCGATGTTGATCTGGGCTCGTTGACGCAGCTTCAAATCTGCAATGTCATCGGCACTCATAAACTGCACAGAATCTACTGACTCTTCATAATCAATCAATCCTGACGTCTGCTTGTACTTGAATCCGCCCTCGAAGCTAACCTGACTCCGATCCTTCTCATTAATTACTAAAAGCTCTTGATATGCAGCGAACTTATCATTGAGCGGGTCAAGCCCAAACATATTGTCTACGTCAGCTTTAAGATCCCCAACGCCTTCATACACCAGCCGGCCATCCATTGTGCGGTGTTTATTGCAGTGGCCCAGCAAAATCACCGTGCCACCAGCTGCTGCAAACTCGCGGAATACATGCAATACCTCGCGCATATCAGCTTTGTTTAACACAGGGGCAAACTTTTTCAGGGTGTCACAGATAACAATTTTGCCATCAGCCTCGCCTTCCAGCCTGATTGAATTAAGCAGCCGTAAGGCATCTGTAGTGTTGCGGAGATATGGATCGGGCGAGTTTGCCAGCGTGACCATGGTCATGCCGTGTTTGTTGCCCAGCTTTGCTTTTTGCAGCACGCCCTTTGCGCCATCATCTTCGTTGAAATAGATCACTTCAGAGCCACTGATAAGGTTGTTTCGTATGGATTGAAATAGATTGCCAAGTATCCAGACTGTTTTGCCTGCGCCGCTTGGGGCGTATACGAGGGTTACTGTGCCTGTCGTTATCATGCCAGGAATTACATCGCGTTCTTTTGCTAGCCTGCTTTCGAGTTCTTTTATCCTGCTATTGATAGCGGCGTTCCTAAGCCTTGTAAGGGACGATACTTGCTCGACAGGGGTAGCCCCATTGATTTTGTTTTCGTTCGTTACAGGGCCATTCAGGGGCTGCAAAGGGGTATTTGCTAGTTGGTTTTCCTGAAGACAGTAAGACGCCCAGTCGTCTGACATAGAACACTCCTTTTTCGTTGGGAGAAATCTTTAACTTTGGCTTACCCCTGCTTACTTGTCAACAACTATTGTAACTTTTATTATGTTTGCAAAGGTTGACATTGTTTGAGGGGTTCAATACAGTGGGAGCAGATCAACATAGGAGGATCGCAATGTCTGAAGCGAAAAGCAAGCTGTTTGAAAACCTGTTGAATGTCCAGCGCCACTTATCTCATGCCAAAGCATCAGCCACAAACCCGCACTTCAAAAGCAAGTACGTTCCGTTTGAGGCGTTATGGGATTACGCCAAAGAAGTATTGAATGAACGCGGCATTTTGATTCAGCAAATTAGCCATGAGTGCGAGTCCGGTGCGTGTATCGAAACAATCCTGATTGGCTACGGTGAAACATTTAACACTGGCAAAATGATTGTGAAGGCAGACAAGCCAACAGCGCAAAGCTTTGGCAGCGCCGTGACCTACGCAAAGCGGTACAGTTTATCAATGGCATTAGGCATTGGTGCAGATAAAGATGATGATGGCAATGCCGCAGAGTCAGGATCCAAGAGAGCATGGTAAAAACCTATGAAGAGTTTATTGCGTACATGGAAAACGTGCGTGATAACTTTGATTACATTTGCGACGTTAAAACTGCAGTTGCCAATGAGGAATGGGATCTATTGACAGCCATCATTGAAGACACACCCAACGACGTTAAGGAGGCGTTAAACCTAGCACCGTCAAAAGGCGGTATCTTTACGACCTTTGAAAACAAGGTTATGAAAATTAATCCAAATAGGAATCGAACATGAGTGAAGAAAAAAACTTTGTCGAAGGAATGATTGTTAAACTTCCCGATGACAATGCCCCTGACTTTGTAAAGCTCAAGCTATCACTGAAGCTCGACGAGCTTGGCGCATGGATTGGCACACAGAAAAAGGAAGATCCATCAATGGAGTGGATTAACATCGAGATCAAGGAGGGTCGATCTGGCAAGTGGTACGCAGAGCGTAATATGTGGAAGCCCGCTGACGCGCCGAAGTCCGCTGCACAATTAGCAGCCAGCCCAGATGTGCCTTGGTGAGTTGCACACCACGCAACCGACAATGCCCCGCTCGTCGGGGCTTTTTTTAAGGAGAGCTAAATGAACACCGAGCCAGAATACTTGTATTACCGCGACCTGTTTAACATTTTTAAGGCATATACCACGCCAAAGCTAATGCGTGTGTTGGATTCTCAGGGCATCAAATACTTTACAGATGCCAAGGGCAAACCATTTACCACCCGCAGTGCCATCGAAGGGGCATTGGGATCGGAGAACATCGAAGCACCGCGCGAGCACTCAGAGCCCATTGTTACGGCAACATCGCTAGGCTGAATAGGAAGCGGGGCGCATTCAGCCCCGTGCCAACAATCTGCAGGCTCAGTGCCAACGGGAGGTCACATGAAATGGGAAGCTCAGCAAGTCGGCGGCAGCCATTACACCGCCCTCAAGATCCAGCCGCTAGAGTATGCGCTGGAAAATAACCTGGGAGTGTGCGAGCACGCTGTCATCAAGTATGTATCAAGATGGAAAACAAAAGGCGGGGTAGAAGACTTAAGAAAAGCCCGCCATTATATTGATATTCTTATAGAAAGGGAGATAAATTAGAGCAGCGATTTCGTCCACTGGGGCGCTGCCAACCAGCTCAATCAGGCTTAGGAGTGATAGCCTTGGACGGTTTGAGTCTACTAACAATCTGGATCAAAGTCATGCCATTCTTGGGCTTCGTCTACGTCACCGGCATTACGCTCTACCCATAACTCCCAGCACTCATCACAAGCACCATCATCGTGAATGAATCCAGACTCGACTAGCTTGCCGCACTCTTCACACTCAACAAGCTCATCGTCTACTGTCATATCGCACCCCCCATTATTAAGCAGGTTAGGGTAATAATCGTTACGCAAGCCAAACCAATTACCATTTCGTTATCCATTAGCCTGCTCCATGTTTGTAAGCAATTTCTTGCCGCTCTTCTTCTACAACCCTCTCAAAACACCAACTGTGATAAACCATGGTATTGTAGCCACGATCAGGAATGTCATCAGGCAAGTCGTCAGGAAGAATCTTGCGATCTTCATCGCTAATAATGTAATCATTACAGTATTCACACGACCTCATCAGTAACCTCCCAAGTCTGGTCTATATTTCCAAAAGTCATCCATGATCTCGTCATGGTTAAACAACCTTTGAATATCTTGGGGTGGCGTAACACCACCCGCATAGATTGCTTCGATCTCAGTATAAGGGGGCTCATCTCTGCTGCCTCTTTCGTAATACAGCTCGACAACTATTCCGACAGCTGGGTGCTCCCATGTAATTTTCTC
>JGI10211J34971_10003574_pt1 | contig 12431 bp, 10 predicted proteins | sample Etolagsediment_FD_34971 | JGI IMG/M metagenome (IMG submission 34971) | reverse complement strand
ACAACGCGGCCTTCTCAGGCTTTTTGATGATGAGCCTGGAGCAAAATAGAACTTGATTTCTCGCTGACAAACCACAGACTTGAATGCGGTCTTTTAATTATTTAGGATTGATTGATACCAAACGGCGCAAGTGTCCGTTCCAAAATCCCATGAGCCCAGGCTATACTCAATCCATAGTTGGTCATGGGAACGCCAGCCTCTCTGGCATGATTTAGGCGGGACAACATCCCATTTCTGTTGAGTGTACACCCGCCACAATGGATGACCATATCGTACTTTGACAATTGTTCCGGGTCATAGAACTCCTGGCCCTTCACAAAGTCAAAGCTTAAGCCCTCTCCAATCTTTTCGCGGAGCCAATGTGGCAGTTTTTCTTGACCAATATCCCCTTCTACGGGGTTGTGAGAGCACGCTTCAGCAATCAGTATCTTGCTGCTGGCTTTTAATGTTGATAGCAATCGAGCGCCTTGAGCGAACTGCTCCAAATCTCCCTTAAAACGGGCAAAAACAATGGAGAATGAGGTCAGAGGCACCGATTCAGGAATGATTGCTGACACCTCTTCAAAAGCTTGTGAATCTGTGACCACAAGTCCAGGAGGTGCTTTCAGGAGTTTAAGGGTTCGGTGCAACTCCTTCTCTGTTACCACCATGGTGACTATATGATTGTCCAGGGCATCCCTCAGTGCTTGAACCTGGGGCATGATGACCCGCCCTTTGGGTGCTTCAGCATCAATAGGTGTCACCAGGATCAGTACTTTTTCAGGATCAATCAAATCCGAGAGAATGGGACGATCTTTGATCAGACGTTGTGGCACGGTACTTACAATGGCTGCCCGCAACGCAGCAATGCCCTCCCCCGTGAGAGCACTGGTCTGAACAATAGGAAATCCATATGCTTCCAACTCAGCCTGCATACTCTCTTCAAGGACAGCCAAATCACTAAGGTTGACGGCAACAACCGTAGCTACTTTTTGCTTTTGTAGATGGGAGAGCAAGGCTGCCACGTCCTCACCAAGTCCCTTGGCGGTCAGGACCACCACTGCGGCATCAACACTATTCAGGATGGTTTCACTGCGCCTGACCCTTTCAGCGCCCAACAGACCTTCATCATCCAGACCCGCCGTATCTATAAACAGCACGGGGCCCAGAGGAATGAGCTCCATGGCCTTCTTTACAGGATCAGTAGTCGTTCCAGGTGTATCACTGACAATGGAGATTTTCTGATTAGCCAGGGCATTGAGCAACGAGGACTTGCCCACATTTCGACGGCCAAAAAAGCCGATCTGGAGACGCAAACTTTCAGGTGTTTTCAGCATATCATATCCCTTTAGAGATAAAAGTCCCTCTCATCACTGGTGTTGATCTGGTCGATCCAAGACTGAAGCCGTTCCCTTAGATGCTTATTCTCAATAGTTTCAAGCTCCCTGCAGATCAATGCTTGACCCGCTTTGAGTGTTTCGGGGGAAGCATGATCTTTGAGATATTCAGCCAGAGAAAGGAGGGCATTGGGGGTGCAGAACTTTTCAATAAAACCGGGTATGGCAAACTCCATGAATTGCTCACCCGTACGACCTGTCCGGTAGCACGCCGTGCAAAAGCTGGGGATGTCGCCCTGTCTCAGCAAATCTCCAACGACTTGATTCAAGGGCCGGTGATCTCCCAGCTCAAACTGTCCCCGAGACATGCTCTGGCCATCGCCAACCTCGGTATAGCCTCCAATTTCTATCTTGCTCCCGGCATCGATCTGGCTCACGCCAAACTCCAGGATTTCCTTGCGCAGTTCTGCTGGTTCCCTGGCAGTCAGGATCATTCCGGTATACGGTACAGAAAGCCTGAGAATGGCAATTAGACGCTTAAAATCATAATCATTGACTGCGTATTCTGTCTCAGTATCCGCACCACTGGCTGGACGCAGACGTGGAAAAGAAATGGTATGGGGGCCGCAACCATACTTCTCCTGCAGAAAAATGGCATGTTGTACCAGTCCCATGACCTCGAAGCGCCAATCGTACAAGCCGAAGAGAGCACCGATTCCCACATCATCGCAACCAGCCTCATAGGCACGATTCAAGGCGTCCAGCCGGTATAGATAATCTCCTTTGCGGGTATTCTCGGGGTGCACTTTTGAATAGGTTTCGTGATGATAGGTCTCCATGAAGACTTGATAGGTGCCAATTCCAGCCTCCTTCACCTTTTTAAAGCCATCCATATCCAGGGGGGCGGCATTGATATTGACCCGGCGGATGGAGTCCAGGCCATTCCGAACCTGATAGACCTGACGCACAGACTCAGCAATAAAATCAGCATCATAGTCTCCATGCTCCCCATACACAAGAATCAGCCGTTTATGACCTTCCTTCAGGAGTACATCAACCTGATCATGTGTCTGCTCAGCGGACAAAGTTCGTCTGGGCGCATGGGGATTTGAGCGTCTGAAGGAACAATAGCTGCAATCATTGATGCAGCGACTGCCGACATAAAGGGGCGCAAAGAGCACAATCCTGCGCCCATAGACATCCCGTTTTAATTGTCTGGCGGCTTGGAATATTTCCTCAACCAGCGCTGGTACATCGGTGTTCAACAGAAAGGATGTTTCTTCCAGGGAAAGCGCTTCCTTTCTAAGGGATTTGGCAATAATGGCCTTAAGACGGACGGGGTCATTCCCGGTCTCAGTTTGCAGGAGACCATTGATTAGGTCTTCATTGATAAAATCAATGCCATGTCGGCTGAGCGCTCTCTGTGTAGATGCCACTGGTGGGGTTAAAACCTTGTTTTCATTCATAACTTACTTTCTATTGGAGCATCGCTGCTGCATTTGCTTACCTGACAGGGGTCAACACTGCAGGACGACAAAGCTGTGTCAGCTGTCTTACAATACTTGCTACCAGTTGGGGTCCGGATTCAGCGACGGATCTTAACTCAGATGGATAGAGCGCGTACTTCTCGCGGTAGTGAACTGGGGTGAAATTGGGCATGACGACATTGCAGCCCCTGGTCAGACTACGCCAGCGACCATCCTCATCCATGTTTGCAGCCAGGGCAGCTGTAGCTGGGATATGTGCCCCGGGATTCATCAGTCGCATGATCGCAATACAGATTTGAGTCTGAAGCTCGCTATTGGGAACCTGATCCTGGCCAGAAGATGGATCCATCCTGAATGTTGTTATCTCCTGATAGGGACCAATGGCGATCATATCCAGGTTAAGACGATCCATGAGTAACATATCATTTACCAGATCAGACATGGTCTGACCGGGCAGACCAATGATCACACCACTTCCCGTTTCATATCCCAAGTCCTTCAAGACCTCTAGCATCTGAATACGTTGTTCCCAGAGGAAGCGCTTTCCAGTATGGGTTTCCTCAAAGAGATCCGCGCTGGAGGTCTCAAATTTTAACAGATAGCGATCGGCCCCAGATCTTTTCCAGAGTTCCAGTAGGGCTTCTGACTTAAGTCCCAGGCTGAGGGTAATATCCAGGTTTGTCAGGGCTTTTATTTCCAGAATGAGCTCAGCCATCCCGTAGGCATCCAGCCCTGAATGCTCCCCGGACTGCAGGACGATGGTCTGGCATCCTGAGGTGGCAATTCCCTGAGCTGTTTGCAGGATATCCTCCCGGGTCATTTCATAGCGCGGTACTTTGGTATTCGTGGCATTGATGCCACAATACTTGCAGTTACGAACGCAGCGATTAGAAATTTCTACCACACCACGAAGGTGTACACCATCACCTACCGTTGCCTGCCTGGTTTCGTCGGCGGCCATCCATAACTGTTCCAGTCGCTGAGGATCGCGTTCCTGCAGCCACTGTTTAAGTTTCTGGGGATTACGCCATTGATTGGGGAGAAAATAATGGGTCAATTCAAGACTTCTGCTTTCTCACTGAGCACTTCGTCCCCAACAGCCATGAGGGGAATGGTAACACAGAAACAGGTACCTTCATCGGGTACACTTTTCACATTGACCCGTCCGTGGAGTTTTTTCAGAATTTTCTTGGCTATGGAGAGGCCCAAACCGCTACCGGGTATCTTTCTGGTCTTATCATTTTTGATACGGACAAACTCACCAAAAAGCAGCTTTGTTTCAGCTTCAGTCATTCCAATACCCGTATCACGAATATCGATCTGCACCTCATCAGTCAAAGTCCTTACGCTTACTACAACGAGACCATTCTCAACATTGTATTTGATGGCGTTTGATATAAAGTTATTCAACAATATCTCAGCTTCCAGAGGAGCAATAAATATTTTACTCTCACCATGAAACTCTGAATTCAGGCATACATTTTTTTCTGCTGCCAATGAGGCAAGACCCTCAAATGATGTATTCACCAGTTCACGAAGATCCACCCACTCGGGATCTGCCTGCAATTGACCAGATTCAAGACGTGTCAGATCCAGCAAATCCATGATGATCTTTCGCATCCCGTTTAAACGGCAAAGGGAGCGCTTCACAGATTTGTCATATGCTTGCAGATCATTGCCTGCGATGCGCTGATCCATGAGGTTGAGATAATTTTCAACGGCTGCCAGGGGTGACTTGAGCTCATGTGCCAGAACTGAGATAAATTCAAAGCGAATACTATGCTTTTCAGCAGCCAGTCTGGCCGCTTCTCGATGCGTCATCATATGCTGGGTGGCTTTTGAAACGACATGCCGCAGATCAGCTGGAGAAAATGGCTTGGCGAGGAAATCATAGGCACCGTTCTTGGTGGCTGAGACAGCTACCTCAAGGGATGCAAAAGCGGTGATCATGACCACGGTCGTATCTGGTTGTTCATTTTGAATCCAATCCAGAACGCCCAGACCATTGATTCCAGGGAGCATATAATCCAACAGGACCAGGTCAAATGCTTGATGCTTTAATTTTTCCAGGGCGGATTCCCCATCCTGGGCCAGGCTGATCTCAAAATGAACCTCTGTGTCAAAATTGGGAAAGGGAAAGGAAGTCCCCTGCAGCCCGCGTTCGATCCCCAGGCGCATCCCTTCCTCATCATCAACAACCAGAAGCCTTAGGGTTTCATGTGTGAGCATTGAGAAGCCTCCTCACCTCCGCCTGGATCTGCTCAGGCCGTATCTGTTTATCCAGAAAAGCGTCTGCTTTGATCCATTTCTGCATCTCTGAAGACTTTGTGTCAAAACGCAGCCCCGTTTCCTGGGCGACACCGCTGACCATGATAATAGGAACATCTGGATATTTTTGTTTGACCCTATGACATAAAATGAAGCCACTGTCCACCGTTTCCATCATCAGATCGGAAATGACCAGGTCAGGGCGATGAGTTTCCAGATATTTCTCAGCTTCTTCCTGAGACTCCAAGGCACTGACCTTCAGCCCCATATTCTCAATGATCATGGTGAGTTGTTCCAGAATATCCGGATCGTCATCGGCAATCATCACGGTTCCATTCAAGTCAGCTGTTTTCGTAGTACCCGGTTGAGCAAGATCTTGCATAGACTACTCCATTCGACGTGGTAGCGTCACTTTAAACGTTGTTCCCGTTGGACCGCTTGCAGGGTCATCATTGGATTCGACCACGATGCTCCCCTGATGCATTTTGATGATCCCATAGATCACCGCCAATCCAAGCCCGGTACCTTTCCCCATCTCTTTGGTGGTAAAGAAAGGTTCAAATATTTTCTTCATATCATTCTTTTTGATCCCGACACCCGAGTCCGTGAACTCAAAGCCGACTTGCCCATTCTCATCAACGGTTTTAATCACCAGAGAACCACCAGATGGCATCGCTTCAATGGCATTATTCAGCAGATTGGTAAGGACCTGAATGATCTGATCAGCATCCAGATCAGCAACAGGCTCATGCATTTCTGTCTGAAAATGCACCCTAATATTTTCAGGGATGCGGGTCACTTTCAGGCACTGGTGGATGAGATTTTCCAGATTAGTGGCAATGCGAACAACCTTGTTCTTTCTGGCGAAATTCAATAGACCGGAGACAATTCCCTTACAGCGTTCTGCTTGATCCACAATGGTTTGGATATCTTTCGCAAATCGTGAATCCGAATCCGCATCCTCCAGCATCAATTGGGAATACAAAAGAATGACACCCAAAGGATTGTTTATTTCATGAGCGATTCCGGCGGATAGCTGTCCCATACTGGCCAGTTTCTCAGCATTGACCAGGGCTGCCTTGGTATCTGCCAGGAGATGGTTTGATTCATTCAGTTCTTCCAGTGATTCCTTAAGGCGGTCAATGGTGTATGGCAGGCACATCTCAGTTTCTGCTAGTCCCTTATGGATGGCTACGGCATGATCACGGCAGGTCGCATAGCCACAAGCTCCGCAATCCAGCTCATCAACAGGTTGGAATTTCCCCATCCCCTGTAAAATCTCTTCGATCTCTGCTTTTGATGGCAGAGGGAGTCGGTTGTCGTTGGTGCAGAAGCTCACGGCCAGTGGAATATCCTGGGGTAGGTCTTGCAGGCTTTTGCCCTGTTGCACTTGCTGGTTTACAAAGGCACTGATTTTTGCCTGACGACGAAAAGAAGGTGCTTCTGAGGTCATGCCTGCACCCATGATACAGCCCTTGCAGCACAGGATATCCAGCAGGTTTGTGTCCAGTGAACCTGCTTCAAATTCTCGCAAAGCCTGGGCAAAATCATTCTTGCCTTCAGCTGAGACCACGTTCCCCTTAAGCAGATCTGCTTTAAGACCAGCAGTTTGTACCAGCCCCCTTGCAATGGGAAACAAGCCCCCCAGAACGGGCTGGGGTGGATCAAAATCCGCAATGGGTTTGGAGTTGGAATTTGTTTCCTGTTTTACCAATAGCTGATTCAACTCTTGAAAGGTCAGGACCACATCTACATCGCCCGATACATCCTCTCTGATGGCTTCCAGCTTTTTGGCAGGACAGGGACCAATAAATACAATATCAAGATCTTTCCCATACTCAGCTCGTACCATACGGGCAGTAGCTACCATCGGAGATACAATGGGTGCCAGGGACTCAGCAATGGCAGGGTGATATTTTTCAACATAGGAAACAATGGCAGGGCAACTGGAAGCGATCCATCGTTGATCGGGTTGCGCCTCCAAAAGGCGGGCATATTCCTGGGCGACCAGATCAGCACCAGCTGCCACTTGGCAGACCAGATCAAATCCGAGGGCTTTCAGGGAACCGCAAAATTCACTGCCTGTCAGATCCTCGTACTCCGCTGGAAAACTGGGGGCGACAATAGCCACCACGTTCCGCGTATGACGCTCCAGCAAAGATTCAAGCAGGGGAAAGGAGGAACTGATTTGCTTTGCATCCTGACTACATACTTTTACACAATTGCCACATCCAATGCAACGGTCGGTAATAACCTCTGCCTGTCCCCCTGAAATACGAATAGCCTTGGCAGGGCAATCCCTTACGCAGGTATAGCAGACCCGGCACTTTTCCTTGATGGTGATGACGACAGGGGATGCATGTTGGGCAAGCATAGGAAGTCCTTAGAACAGGTCCTCACGTTCTTCATAATGTGTATGCAACAGTTGATGCGAGACTTCGCCCAGTGGTTCACCAAGATGCTCCTCATAAAGCCATTTGATATCTGGATTATTGTGAGATGTCCGAACAGCGGCTTTCTCATCAATTTTATAGAGGGCAGCTGCGCGGGCTTTCACACGGCTGACATCATGATGAAGCGGTTGTCCTCCCCCATTGATGCAGCCACCAGGACAGGTCATGACCTCAATAAAGTGCAGGTCATCCCGCCCATCTTTTATCTCCCCAATCAATTGATCGGCATATTTCAACCCACTGACTACAGCCACCCCGAGAGGGATTCCTTTTACATGGATGGTCGCTTCACGAATACCTTCTTCACCTCTCACGACCTTTATGCTGGGATCATCAAGCTCAGTTCCCGTCATTAAGTAGTGGGCCGTGCGGATAGCTGCTTCCATGACGCCACCCGTGCTTCCAAAAATTTTACCAGCACCACTTCTCTCGCCAAAGGGTGTATCTGCCCGCTCTGGCTGCAATCGGTTAAAAGCAATCCCATGTGATCTGATCAGTCTCGCCAATTCTCTGGTGGTCAGGACGGCATCAATGTCTGGTCCCTTACCATTGCCCATTTCAGGTCGTTGGGCTTCAAATTTTTTCGCCGTACACGGCATGACTGCCACACTGTAAATATTGCCTGGGTCCAGCTTTTTGTCCCTGGCGAAAATGTTCTTGATGACAGCGCCCATCATCTGCTGGGGGGATTTGCAGCTGGACAAATGGGGAATCAGGTCGGGGTGGGATTGTTCCAGATATTTTACCCAGCCGGGTGAACAGCTGGTAAACATGGGCAGGGGACCATTATTCTGGACCCTATGTACCAGCTCTGAGGCTTCTTCCATAATGGTCAGATCAGCTGAAAACGAGGTATCAAACACATACTTGAATCCCAGCCTTCTCAAGGCAGCCACCAGCAGCCCATCCACGTCCATACCTGGTTTCAAGCCGAACTCTTCAGCCAGACTCACCGACACGGAGGGGGCATGCTGTACCACCACGGTTTTACCCGGATCCTGCAGGGCATTACTTACCACTTTTAAACCACTTGATTCTCGAAGAGCACCGGTGGGGCAGGCGGCAACACACTGACCGCAGGCAATACAGGCAGACACGTTCAAGCCAATGTCGAAAGGAGGACAAACTTTGGCGTTACTGCCCCGTCCGGCGAAATCGATGGCGGATACGCCCATGATCTCCTCGCATACCCGTACACATTTTCCACAAAGAATACACTTTGCAGGATCCCTTTCAATGGAGGGACTGGACACATCGAGCTCTTCACTTGGCGTATGCGTATTGAAACGCCGTTGTCTTACTCCGTAATCCTGTGAGAGGCTCTGCAGGTCGCATTGTCCACTGCGTACACAGTAGAGACAGTCATCGGGATGATTGGTCTGAAGCAGCTCGATGATGGTCTTACGCGCTTGAATGGCACGATTGGAATGGGTTTTCACAACCATGCCCTGGGCCGCAGGATAACTGCAAGATGGAATCAGATTCTGAAACCCATCAACCTCAACCACACACATGCGGCATGCCCCACTGGGGAGCAGGTCCTTGATGTGGCAAAGGGTGGGAATATCGATTCCGTGATCCTGGCAGACATCTAGTATACTTTGGCCATCATGGATGGGAAATTCGTTACCGTTCACATTGATGGTGGTCATGACTACTCCTTGATCACTGCTTGCTTGCTGCATACCGTCATACAAGCTCCACAAGCGATACATTTTTCATGAACGATAAGATGGACATCACCTTTGACACCCAGAATAGCATCAGAAGGACATTGGGTTGCACATGCGCCACACCCGTTGCAGACATCTTCCTGGATGGTGAAGGTGAGCAACTCGGTACAGGCACCAGCAGGACATTTGCGGTCAAAAATATGGGCTTCATACTCATCCCGGAACCATCTCAAAGTACTGAGAACAGGATTTGGCGCTGACTGACCCAGACCGCACAAACTGGTTTCCTTGATTACACTGGCCAGGCGATCCATATACATGATGCCTTTAAACCGGTGTAAGGCATCTGCACCTTTCTCGCTGCGTCTCCCCCGTGTGATATCTTCAAGGATATTCAACATGGTCCGAGTGCCTTCACGACAGGGAATACACTTTCCGCAGGATTCACGCTGGATGAAATCCATGAAAAATTTTGCGATATCCACCATGCAGGTGTCTTCATCCATGACGACCAGGCCGCCAGAACCCATCATGGCGCCTACGGTTTTGAGAGATACATAATCGACTTTGATACCGATATGCTGGGAGGGAATGCAACCTCCTGAGGGTCCACCGATTTGAACGGCCTTAAACTTCTTTTCATTGGGAACCCCACCTCCGATGTCGTAGATGATGCGTTCCAGAGCTGTTCCCATTGCAACTTCTACCAATCCGGTCCGCGCAATTTTTCCAGACAGGGCAAACACTTTCGTCCCCTTGCTGGATTCGGTTCCAAGACGGTGATAGGCTTCAGCCCCTTCGCGTACGATAAAGGGTATGTTGGCAAGTGTTTCCACATTATTGATCACGCTGGGTGAACGATTCAATCCTCTGATTGCAGGGAAGGGTGGCCGGGGTCTGGGCATGCCCCTTTTACCCTCAATGGAATGTATCAAGGCTGTTTCTTCTCCGCAGACAAACGCGCCGGCACCCTTTTTAATTTTTACATGCAAGTTGAAACCACTTCCCAGGACATCATCACCCAGCAGGCCATATGCATTCGCTTTTTCAAGAGCAGTTTTCAAACGCTGGATGGCCAGGGGATATTCGGCTCGGATATAGATATAGGCACTCTCAGCTCCAATTCCATAGGCTGCCAGGGCCAGTCCTTCCAGCATCTTGTGTGGATCACCTTCGATAATGGCTCGATCCATAAATGCGCCTGGGTCGCCTTCGTCAGCATTACAGATCATGTATTTGTGGTCTGCCGCTGTATTGAGCGCGATGGTCCATTTCTTTCCGGTCAAAAAGCCACCACCACCTCGTCCTCTTAGACCGGAGGCTTCCACTTGGGCACAGAGTTCAGCTGGGGTTAGGGTGTGAAGCGCTTTTGCCAGGGCTTGGTAACCACCTCTTTTCAAGTATTCATCAAGATCATCTGGATCCATATGACCACAATTTTCCAGAACCAGTCGAGTTTGTGGTTTAAAGAACGGATGCTCATCGATAAAGGGGACGTCGTTCCAACTTCTTTCTCCAGATTTCCGATGTTGACCAATAAGATGGTCACCCAGGATCTCCCCGCCATCCAGCGCTTTCAATACTTTCGAGACCTTTTTGGCTGTCATGTTGCCGAACATGAGTCGATTTTTGCCTGGCAATTGAACTTCCATGATGGGCTCTTCAGAGCAGAGACCAATACAGCCGACTTCAAGTATTTTAAAGGATTTGGTTCCAGGCTCCAGATAATCTCTGGCAGCTTTTTCAATGGCCTGGGCTCCCGCACTGATCCCACAAGTGCCAGCACCGATAAAAATGAGCTTTTCCTCGCTGGGTGCATCATCAGTCTCAAAAACTGCTGGGCTACAGAGCAGCTGAAGGCTTTCCGGCAGCAGGTGGCATACTTTGGGACTTACCGCTACTGGCATATGAAGTTGGGCTGAATCAGGCATGTGCTGCTACTTCCTCGCGTTTCCGATAGGTGTTGATGATTCTTTTTACTTTTACGGGGGACACACTGGCATGATACTCGTTGTTTACTGAGATCAATGGGGCCAGACCACAGGCACCTATGCAAGCAACAACCTCCAGGGAAAACAATCCATCTCGGGTCGTTTGTCCCGGCTGAATGTTCAGAGTCTGTGAGATGGCAGCCAGCACGTTGCTTGACTCTTTGACATGACAGGCGGTCCCACGACACACCAGGATGTGATACTTACCCAAGGGGGAGAACCTGAATTGATTATAGAAGGTGGCCACGCCATAGACCTTGGCTGAGGGCAAACTTAGATACTGACCGATGGCCCGAATGGATTCGCGACTCAAATAGCCCTGGGATTCTTGAACATCCTGGAGGATGGGAATGAGATTTTCTCTGCTTTTGTCGGGGTAGTTGGTAAGAACGTGGTCCAGGTCAGGGGTAATAACAGGTTCCAAAGCTAATTTTCTCCGCTATAAAAGGCGATCTTTTCGATCTTCATGGTGATGTCGATGTTTTCAACATAGACGTGGTCTGGCACGCGCAAGGTTGTTGGTGCAAAATTGAGGATGCCGGTAATACCGGCAGCAACCAATCTATCAGCCAGAGCTTGAGCTTCTGTTCTAGGGACAGTAATCACGCCCAGGGTCACTTGATGCTCGGCTATGATTGATTCCAGGTCTGGCATGGGGAAACAGCGGGTGCCACTGATAACGCGTCCTGTCCGTTCTGGAAGTACATCAAAGGCCGCGACAATATCAACCCGTGGTTGGCGAAAGTTGAAGTAAGCCAGGATGGCCTTGCCAAGATTCCCGATGCCAACCAGAATCGTACGCTTTGCATCAGCATAACTCAAGCGTGATCTCAAATTCTGTTGAAGTTCTTTGACCCGGTATCCTGATCGTGTTGAACCTGAGCAGCCGCAAGACATGAGGTCTCTGCGAATCTGGGCAGATGTGTTCCCTGCCAGTTTAGCCATGTCATGGCTAAAGATCCGGGACTCGCCTCTTGCATCGTATTCGTCCAAAATACGGCGGTAAAGCACCAGCCGCTCGAGGGTGTTTTCAGGGATCGATTTTTTCGTATTTGCGCCCATCGATGTCTTCCTTTTGCATTATTCATGCCATTTTGTGAATTTATTCACAATAATCTAATCAATGAGAGTTATCCACCCAAGGCAATTACCTGATTTCATTTAGGTTTATAAAAGTAATGTATTAACTGAATTTTTTGGCAGGGTGATAACTAGCTGGCAGGATGACCCATGGTCCGTCATT
>JGI10211J34971_10003573_pt1 | contig 12431 bp, 16 predicted proteins | sample Etolagsediment_FD_34971 | JGI IMG/M metagenome (IMG submission 34971) | reverse complement strand
ACCGTGCCAGACAGTTGGGTGTGTAGGTGGTGTGCCAAAGAGGACATCGGGGTGAAAAATTTCGATTTAAATAAATGGAAGGTCAAGACCAGTCAGTTATACCACAAGGTATCTGGCAACGACTATGTTTACTTGGGCGGTGAGTTCCATCCAGACATCAAGATGGTGCATTTCACACATGCTACAAACAAACCACATGATTGGGAGGACATAGATGAATTTAGATAAACCTGATAACAAGACATATTGTCCTGTGATGTTCGATACCATTTATTCAAGCAACAATTCCGATGTCTATAATCTATGTTGCTATGCCAACAATGGGTGTGAACTAGATCAGAAGTACAAACAGTCGACTCACACTCCGTTTGAATTTTTCTTGTCGAGTGAAATGGACGATCTACGTAACAAGGTGCTGAATGGCGTCAAAATTAAACAGTGCTCGAGGTGTTACAAAGAGGAAGACATGTATGGGTACTCTTCGAGGACTAGATATTTGGAACAATACGAAAACGGCAAGGGTTATTTTCCTACCCAAGTGGGAAGAATTGACTTCAAATTGAGGCATTTTGGAAACTACTGCAATCTAAGTTGTGTCATGTGCAATCCTTGGAATTCAACAACGAGAGCTAGAGAACTGAAGGACAGCGACACCGAGGCATATGTTACCTCCGGTTATAGGGAATTCTATTATGAAAATCTCAACTATAATTCTTATCAACGTTTTAAAAAGTCTATAATAGAAAATGTACATCTGATAGACAGTTTTTTGATCACAGGGGGAGAACCTCTGCAGATGCCTAAGGTCTGGGAATTTCTCATGAAGGACATACCAAAAGAACACGCCAAAAACATCAGTTTGGTATTTGACACAAATCTAACGAAACTGCAATACAAAGAATACGACTTCACTGATCTCGTAGCAAGATACAAGACTGCCAAACTTAATGTTTCTTGTGACAACGTGGGGGCAAAGTTGTCTTTCCAGCGGTATCCTATTGATGTTGACGAATTCGAAAACAACCTAATGACATACAATAAACATATTCATAGAATTCAATGTAGCGTGTCTTTACTGAATGTGTTTGACCTCGATCACATCTACAAATACTATCAAGACACATTCCGGTTAGGTGTGTCATCTAACTCTTACGTATTAGGACCAGCAATATTGTCAGTAAAAAATTTCAAAAATGGAGTTAAAAAAGAACTTATAGAGCATTACGAACATTTGAATACTCATGATAAATTATTTTTTAATGAATTAAAGAAAGAACCAGATGTCAAACTAAAAGGGAAAACTGTGGAGTACCTAGACAAGTTGTCGAAATTTAGAAACATGGACTGGAGGAAAATTTGGGGAGACCGTGTAATTGAAAGTTTAGCATGATAGTTTTTTACGGATACATCATTTACTGGATAGCGGCCGCGATAGGCATCACATGGGGGTATCATAGATATTTCGCTCACAGACAGTACAATACGAACGCTGTGGTAGAGACCGTCATGTTGTATCTTGGTCTGCTTTGCGGTGGCAGGAGTGCGCTGACATGGTCAGCGGTACACAGGATGCATCACGCACACGCAGACACTGACCAGGATCCACACAGTCCGCGGAACCATCCCTGGTACGTGATACTTTTCAGCCTGTGGCGTGTGAACAACATACCCAGGAAGTACATGAAGGATCTAATCCAAAATCCCAGGGTGATGTTCTTCCACAGGTACGGCAAGTATATACTATTATACCATTGGGGCATCACATTTCTGATGTTTGGAGTTGACGCATTGATCGTGAACACCATGCTCATGGTGATTTCGTATCTGGGGTTTGGGGTGTTAAACCTTTTCGGACACAACGCCAATGGACCAAAAAACAATTTCTTTATAAACTTTATAGCACCGTTCGAGGGCAATCACAAGGAGCACCATGGAGTTTAACAGAGACAGCAGTGTGGAATATGTGGAGATGAACTTTGACGTGCCCGTGAAACAGTTGCTCACGGAGTACGAACGTGTCAAAGACAGGCTCGTGACACACAGGCCGGAAGATGGACACAAGGACTGGTATGCCGTTACTCTGTACGGATTCGATTCTGACAAGACTAATAGTCACTGGGAGTATGACAGGCGTAAGCAGAGACCCAACATAACCGATGTTGGCGAGCAGTGTCCGAGAACCATAGAATGGGTTAAAAGTCTTCCATACGCTAGGATAGATGACATAAGGTTCTTGGTGATAAAACCAAAGGGCTACATCACCCGACACGTGGATGTGCCGGATCGTAACTGGTTGGAACCCTTGAATATCTGTCTCAGTTATCCAGAGGGCAACAGATTTGTGCTGAACAACAAGCAAGTGGACTACAGGCCCGGAATGCCGTTGGTGTTAAACATACACTACGAGCACTATGTTGAGAACAATTCAGATCAAGAACGTGTGCATCTTCTGGTGCATGGTAAAAAGAAAAAGGAATTCTGGAACGATGTTCACGCCTGGAGATAAAAATTTTGCTAACAAGAACAGTGAATGTGACGTACTCACATTCGATCCCGGTGATCGCACAGACATTTTAAAACAATTAAAACAGATAGACTTCGGATCTGAGCAAATTGCCAGCAACTATGAGAATATAGATTGGTTTGCTTTTGACTGCATAACTGTGCTTTTAAAGGAAGGCGAGGTATTGGGATTCAGTTCTGTGTGGCACAGGCCCGAATACTATGAGCCGGATGAAGCGAGGATCCTGAATAGGTATTGGGAACACCCAAGATTGAGGATGAATGGTAGACTGATAGCCCGTCCACACTTGGTAGCCACGGTAAAACACCAGTTGACATTTGCCACGAAGGCAGGTTATAATAAAGTGTTCATCAGCAGATGTAGGAATCCAGGATTTATGAAAAGACTTTTTGTAGAACTAGGCGAAAAAACAAACACGGAATGGAAAATGCATGACGGTAAAGTAGCAGTGTGTGACCCCAAGAACGAGTCATGTTGGCAATACAAAGGAACTTATGAAATTAAAGACTAGATACGAATTACCACCTTTCTTGAAACTGGACCAAACCTTTGACGTGGACAGGATGATCAAGGTAGTACAGGACATGCCCGTGGCTGAAGATGATCTCAAGACCAAGTATGGATATGGGGTCAAGGTAGGGGGCAAAGCACCCAAACTTCAGAAGGCGTTTGGTCTGAAGTTTGATTCCATAGAGGACGCCTACAAGTTCCTACAGGACAACGATGTTGAGGAATCTGAATTGCGCAAGGGACTGGGCAACAAGAGGATGGCTTGGGACTACAGGAACTACGTGAAGCCTTTTGAGAATTACATACAGAAGGATGAGAATGGCAAGTATGAGGTCAATGGATCTCCCTACAAACAGATAGCACTGACACAGTACAATCCAGACGAAGAGAAGAGGGTGTATGACAAAAAGATACCCAAGAGCAGGCTTGACGAAAGGCACTACAACAAGATCAAGGACTGGGTTAAAGGCACATATCTGGAGGAAGTGATAACATCATTCAAGGCAGAGACCACAAGGGCCAGGATAGCGATAATGGATCCTGGGGCCTATGTTGCTGAACACATAGATTACAACACCGACTATTCGGTGCGTTTCCACATACCCATTACAACCAACGACAAGTGCGGGTTTTACTGTGTTGACAAGTCGGGACAAAAAGTCTACCAAACCATGGAACCTGGATCTTGTTGGTTCTTGAACCAAGGTATGAGGCACTCCGCCTGGAACAAGGGATCAACCACTAGATCACATATTATAATATCCTTACAGGGACAACAGGATCTAGATGAGATCATGGAACGACAAAAAACACATGAAAAAAATCTGGCATAAAAATTTCTTCATAGAAACAGATTTCAAGGTAGATCCAGGTTTCTGGGATGATTACTTCAATGGCAAATGGGAGGACAGCAACAAGTTGTATTCTGAGTATGTTGATGAGGCCACCGGTGGCAAAAAGATGAATAGATTCTTTGTGCAGGAAATACATAATTTTGATAGAAAACTACTGAGGTTGATAAAGAATATATGGAACACGTTTGGATTCAGACCACACGAGTTCAGATGTAACTTTTTCCGTGTGTTAGAAGGAGGAGAACTCCCAGTACACGTCGATCAGAAAAGCAAGTGTTCGTTCGTAATACCTATCACCGAGAACACAGGAGAACTGTATTTCGATGACGGCAGAGACAAGGACAGCATACTGTATGATTCCATGGTGGTATTGAACACCAAGAAGCCGCACGGGGTGAGATCTCCATCAAAGGAGAGGATAGTGTTTCACATGGGAATACACGATGTTGGATTCGAGGAATTGCAGTGATGTTTGAGTACACTCTAAACAACTATTTCAAATTTGGATACAACGGAATTGACTACAATCAACGGCAGAGCAGGGATGATGAGTTTTGGGTAGGTTATGGCACAGCCAGCCAAACAGTCGGTACGTTCAAAGAGGAGTGTTTCAGGGCGGCCAGGCTGATCCGGGACAGGGTATATGCGTTGTCGTTGCCTATTGATGTGATGTACAGCGGAGGTGCAGATAGCGAAGTCATGTTAAGGAGTTTTCTAGAACAGGACATACAGGTCAATGTGAATATCACAGAGTTCAAGGACAACCTTAATTCCCAGGATGTGGAATGTGCTTATAAATTTTGTGAGATCAACAAGATCAACCCCATCGTACACAAATTAGACGTGGCAGAGTTCCTTGAATCTGAGGCCTTCGAATATGCTGAATTTTCCAAATGCCCTTCACCACAGATGCTGGTGTTCATGTGGTTGTATGATCGTGTAAAAGGTGTACCAATATTGGGTTACAACACAAACATAGTCCATAGGGATTTTTCAAAATACTGGAGTTGGGATTTAAAAACAATGACAGTGATAGAACGAGAAATAAAAGAATATCCAAAAGTTCCATGGTATGTGAAGAGACACGAAAAACACATGTCGGTGTTTCGGTATCCCATGTTAAAGGACAAACCGGCTGTGCCTGGTTTTTTTGTGTACACTCCGGAATTGCTACTATCATTCCTACAACACCCATGGGCCAAACATCTCACAGAATGCAAGGAATGGGGAGAAATTGACATAGAATTAAGCAAGAAAAAGATTTACGAAGAAGGATTTCCTAATTTGATCCAGGCAAAAAAGCAGACAGGGTTTGAACAGATTATGGATCTTGATTTGAAATGTAGAACTATATTAATGCAGAAGTATGGACACTGTAATTCGGTGTATTCTCATGAATATAATGCCTTAGTACAGGATCTTAATAAAGGATAATATGAACCATAGATTTACATTTGGACACGGAAAAACAGAAAACTTTGATGAGCACATTAAAAAGTCCATACGTGGTTATGGAAACTTGTTACAGGATGTCGTGAATCTGTCACAATATTTTGTTGACCAAGATACAACAGTGGTAGACCTAGGCTGTTCTACCGGAAGACTTCTCAAGAAAATCATAGAAAAAAATCGTATACAATGTGACTATGTGGGTATAGAAATTGAAAAAAGTTTTTCCGAATCAATGGCACAAACCAAAAAATATATCCATGAGTCATACTCTGGCACTAAATTGGAATTCGTAGAGGACGACATACGCAATTATAAGTTTGAAAACTGTTCTTTAGTGACCTCTCTTTTCACATTACAATTTTTACCAGTGAAGGATAGGGCATCGATGATAAAAAAGATTTACAAAGGTCTCAACAAGGGCGGGTGTTTTGTATTCGCTGAAAAAATAGTGTGTACTGATGCGAGATTCCAAGAAATGCTTACTTTCAACTACTATGACTACAAGTCCACTCATTTTACCTCTGATGAAATATTGGCTAAGGAACAAAAATTGAGAAGTATGTTGAAACCTAACACATGGGCTGAAATAAATCTCATGCTCGGTGATGCCGGCTTTAAATTAGTACAACCATTTTGGATGGATCACATGTTTGTAGGAGCGGTGGCCATAAAGGAGGCGAATGACTGAACCGGGCCTCAAAGCAAGGAATCTTTACCTGTCTGAAGGTGAGACAGATATGCGTGGAGTGTATTGGGGCAGGGGATCTATAAGGCAATACTTCGAGCAGTACACACAGTTCGAGGGCAAGAGCGTATTGGATTTTGGTTGTGGTCGTGGAAATTTTGTAAGTTTCAAACCACACGGCAGTTACACAGGGATGGAGATATCAGAGGAAACAGCCAACTACAACAAATTTCATTTTCCACAGTACAAGTGGATATCCTACGATGGGTACAACTACATGTACAATCCTAACGGCAAAGAGCGTGTGCCACCATTGAAAAATCATTACGATGTCTGTGTTGCTTTTTCCGTGTTCACACATTTCACCTATGAAGAAGCAAAAGACATCATAGATGTTTTAAAATCGCACTGCGACCAAGTATTGTTCACTTATTATTCAACAAGGGATAGAGATGCCTATGACATGATATGCAAATGGAGGAACATAGAGCCCAACATGTGGGACGACATATCAAAACATGATGCTTTCTATCTCAAGACAGAGAAGCCAGAGCAATGGTTATGGACCTTTTATGACGACGACTGGCTGGCAGAAAGATTCAAAGGTGAGTGGCACCACACAAAATTTTCTAAAAAAAGCCTCAGAGGGTTCCAAAGATGTCTGATAATTTGAATATGGATTCGGATTGGATTATATTCCAAAGTGGCATAAGTCATTTGCCCTTGGACATTGATGTTCCAAAAACGCAGATTTTTGAAGAATGGAATTTGGTAAAAAATAAAGCATCACCCCACCGAAAGACCGACGGATCGTTTGATCCCAGATTCGTGGGTTGGAACAGCCTCGAGCTGTATGCCCCAGAGAAAATTGAAACCACAGTGAGTTCAGATAGGAACGGTTTTGTGAGCACCGATAAACACGTCTGGAAGGCTGTGGCAAATAATTGTCCCATCACAGTGCAGTGGTTCAAGGACACCTTTGGAGAAGACAACTTCGTTGGCAGGATCTATTTCAGTCTGTTAGAGCCGGGAGGAAAGATCGCGGTGCACAGAGACAGTCGGTACAGTAATCTACACGGAGCCAACATCGCCATAACCAATCCCAGTGGATGCCATTTCCATAATGAGAGAGCAGGCATCATTGATTTTGATTCAAATCCGGTCAACATGATGAATCTCTATGACAAACATTGGGTAGAGAACAACAGCAGTGAACAGAGATTACATATCATATACAGTGGAAAAGTACCCGCACAGATAATAGAAAGGTCATACAAGAAAATGATGGAAAGGGGGAACAGTGATGCCTAGCAATCTAAGCCATTACGAGTTACCTGAGTTCTTAGATTCCGAAGTCAAGGACAGACTGCTCAGGATAGGAATGGATCTCAAAGATGAGGATTGGACCACACACAAATCCACGAGGACCGGGAAACCTACTGTGCTGAACTTCTATGATCTAAACATGACGTTCCATGGCAGGAACTGTTACCTTTTAATGATACGTCCCAATGCCGTGCAAGAATGGCACACCGACGGCGGCAGACGCAATACTGCTTTGATATATCCCCTGAGTGAGGATTACGCCCCTTGTAGTTTTGAGCATGCGGAAATTTCAAAACCCATGTTCCTAAACACACAGGTCAGACACGCGGTATTCAACAACAGTAACAAACGAATAAATTTGAACATATCGTTCGAGGAGGACATAGAGGACTGCATCGAATTTTACAAGTGTTTAAAGTTTTTCAAAGGAGCTCATGCCTATGAATTTGATCCATCTTGATTACAGAATAGACAAAGAGAAATACAGGAAAATATTCTACGACATCCACCAACGTGGTGAATGGTATCAGTGGAAGAAGTTTGAACAGAAGTTGTCGTGGTGGAAGGTGTATCTACCAGACGAATCAGACATCAGACATCTCACAAAGGAAGTGGAGCAGGATCTTGGAATATGGGGGATGAACACCTATCCCCGTTTTGCTTACTTGTTCGCAAACAACAATGTGCCTCCGCATGTTGATGAGGATGACATGACCAGCATACAAATAAATCTATTAGATCAAACTCCAGTTATGGTAGTAGAGGATCAACAAGTCCCATATGAGTGTGTTTTGTTGGAAAACGGCAAACTGAAGCATTGGGTAGACCCAGTTCCTTATGACAGGCTCATGTTGAAGTTCTGCATACGTCATCCATGGGCAGAGATCATAGAGAGGATACCGAGTGAAATACAAAACAGATAGACCGTTCTCGCAGGAAGAACTTTTGAACATGGATATTATCCATGATCCTAACACCACTATGTTCAAAGATCAGAATGATGAAAGTTATGTGGTAGAAGATTTCATAAATGATGCAGAATGCGATCTGCTGTCAGCATTTTTTAAAGATAACTTTGATAGGATAGGGATAAACATAAATGACCATGTGTTACATATAACCTATCCCATGGCCATATCGGACATCGATGACATTGTGAGGCCAAAAATATATGAACACTTCGGAGATGACATAGTATTTTACAGCGACATCGCAACAGATGACCCCATCAGTGTCGGCGACCAGTTCTTCAAGTCAGTGAAACCCTACGGACTGCACACAGACGCCGTCACCCACCTCAACGGATACCGTCCCTACAAGGACATCATAATACCTGTGGAACTTGATAAGATCGTGGAATCAGAGTACGTGACCTTTAATCAGCGTTACAGGGGCAGGGCCACGCACTTCATGAGGGGTAGGCACATAGGCAGTTTCGCCAACTACGCCAATGTGATCCGACACCAGAGCTATGAGGAGTATGGTGTGGAGAATCTGGAACACAATGAACGTGATCAACAGATACTCAAAGACATAATGCCCGCCCACATACCCATGAGCATCTACGAGGGGTTGAGCATAGAGAAAGTGTTACCATGGAGACCCAGGTGCGCAATTATACATGATGCCAGTGTACTTCATGCACCCGTTGATTATCGTAAGCACGGCTGTGGATACAAGATAGGGTTGACCCTGCACTTGATGAAGAAAGACCCCTATTACAACAACAGATTAGTGGGGTATTACACTCCGTTTAGCAGGTACACAAAGCCTTTGATTCCAGCATAAATATCCGTACATGGCGTACAAAATTAACAACACATTCGGTACTTTACTAGTCACACTTCCAGATGGAACCATAGACACCGCCACAACGGACGTTACTTTATTTGGAAAAGGCTATGCTGGGTTTGGAGAGAAACTGAATGAGAACTTCGTCAAGATACTAGAAAATTTTAATAATACTTCTGCTCCTGCAAACAAGATACAGGGACAATTATGGTTTGATCAAACTAATAAGCAGATCAATGTTTATACAGGAATAAAATGGAAACCGGTAGGGTCGACCACCAACTCGGCAACTTCGCCTACTAACGCAGTACAAGGTGATCTATGGTTTGACACAGCGAACACACAGTTATATGTGTATACAGGATCTGTGTGGACTTTGATCGGACCAACAACAATTTCAGGATCTGGTGTTACCCAGGTAGTAACAGAGACCGTACTAGACAACACAGGTGTTTATAGGTCAATACTGAAACTAGTTACTCAAGACACTGTGGTAGGTGTAATTTCTAATTTAGCATTCACTCCTAGCTCGTCAGAAGAAGCCGCGGCGGCACTCATAGCGGCAGGTTTCTCATCAGTGTCGCAAGGAATACAACTTTCAAGCACAGTTTCAAACGCCAAGTTCAGGGGAACGGCAACTGATTCAGATGCACTGGGCGGTGTGGCGGTTTCTAACTTCCTGAGGTCAGACCAGAACGATAGTACCACAGGACATTTAGAGATACAGAACGACAACGGATTAAGAATTGGTGCCAGCAACGATATAGAGATGACTATGTCAGGCGATAATTTCACCATAGCCAATGTGACAGAAGATGGAGACATAATTTTCAAAGTCAACGATGGTGGGATCACAAAGACAGTGATGACCATGGCGGGAGACACTGGTGACATCAGGATCACAGGAAACCTCACCATAGACGGCGATACTGTCACAAGCAATACCTCAACACTGACAGTTGAAGACAACATCATAGAATTGAACAGGAACATCTCGAGTGCGGCAGGAATGCCTAACTACTCAGGACTTAAGGTCAACAGGGGTGAGACTTCCAGTGCCACAGAGCAGGATCTATTTTGGGTATGGGACGAGACTTTTGCGGATGATGGAACAACCATATACGGTAATTCCGGAGGTGCTTGGACGGCATTCAAGTCTGGATCGGATGCCGAACTCGGTGCGGCAACACTAGTGGATATAAGAGCTAACGTTGTACATGCTATTTCAACATCGGCGCAGTACGCTGACTTGGCTGAGAGATACGAGACCGACACTCCCGTTGAAGTGGGAGATGTTGTGATACTGGGCGGCACGACGCCGATAAACGGAGCGGAAATAACCCTGTGTCAGACAGAGCTGTCAGACGCCGTGTTTGGTGTGGTGTCAGAATCACCGGCATTTTTAATGAATGCACAGGCGGGCAACAATGATACGCACCCCATGATAGCACTGAAGGGCCGTGTTTTCGTCAAAATAAAAGGTACTGGACAGGCGGGAGATCGCATAGTGAGTGCTGGCAATGGCGAGGCAAGAGTTGCAAATATAGACGAATGTACCCATTTTAATGTGCTAGGAAGGCTTATTAAAACTAAATATAATGAAGAAACAGCACTGACAGAGTGTGTAATAGGAGTGAAATAATTTTATGGGATACGTAGCAGGGGAAAAGATTTTAGACGACGAATACAACACGTTCGTGAACAGTTCAAGTTCACCATTCGGGTACAACCATTTCGCGGGTACGGGATCAGGGGTATATGGTCTTGGGCAGACCACGATTGCAACAATAGGAGCGGGAGATACTATCACGGCTTCACAATGGAACACATTATTCACTTCAATGGACAACATCGCTAATCACACCAATGACACACTGACTTCAAGAACACAGGTGTCAGCGGGAGACACCATCGCCATCAAGGCGGCAGTGGAAGCTGATCTGGCCACACTGGCGGCTTCGATCGCGGCAGGTTCACCAAACGCTACAGCATTGACCACATCATCAGCACTACAGACCGTGACCACGGCATCAGAGGGCTGGGACACGTCGGCCACACAGGAAGTTTCTGTCACATTCGCTAACGCGGACACCATGAGACACTTCTTCAACGCGGGCGGTAAGGTCAGGGTAACAGTTGGAACCACACAGAGTTCGACAAATCCAAAAGACCAATCATTCATAGACCTAGGCTCAGCACTGGGCAACATCGACATCGCGGCTCAGTCGACACTGAGATCGGGATCAGGTGAGGGTCTGACCACAAATGGTCTCGCGAACGGTTTCCATAACCTAAGCACTTCATACACCACGCTGATCAAACTGACTTCAGACAACAGTAGTTACACTTCCAACGCTGTTGAGATACAGGCCAAGTTGGACGCGGCGGTGGGCACCGCTGTCACGATGACCATCAAGATGATAGCCACTGACCCAGCGGATGACTCACAGTACACGTCACCCAACACTTCAGGTGTACCGGCGGCGATCAACGACACGCCAAGGATGGTGACGACACTGTTCACATTGGATCCTAATACATCAGAGGGACTTGGCACAGGATTTGCACCAAGCTCGACTGCGACGGTGTCTAACACCACGGCATAATAATTTTACCAGGTTGATTTCCTGCCATAATTATCATATAATTGTGGTATGGACATCAGTGAACTAAAAAAACAATCTGACCTTTCTTACGACACTGCAATCGCCAAGCGCAATGCCTTGGAGAAGGCACACTCACGACAGGTTGTAGTGTACAAAGAACACATATTCAAGGCGGATGCCCAGACCATATGCTTGGTGGAAACACTCAACAAACACAACGACACATTCTTTGTCTTAGATACTAATGATAATCCAGTTCATATAAAGGAACCTACTGAGTTTTTAAGTTTGTTAATAACAAGATATCAGGAATCGCTCAACACCTATCATCAGATCTATAAGACATTTCACAAGAGATTTGAATAATGAGCAAAGGGGTATTGCTGTTTTGTTTTGACACCGAAACCTCCAGGTACCACAGGATACTTCGCAGGTGTGTTAGACTGATACGTAAGAATCTAAAACTTCCCATCACAGTGGTCACCGACATTGACACGTTCCACAAGATCGGCGATGTCGGACATGTGAATTACAAATTGACCACACCGGAGCAGGGCAACAAAAAAGACGGAAAGCCATGGATGAACGTGGATCGACACCTTGCATATGATCTATCACCCTACGATACCACCCTGGTGATGGACATAGATTACTTCCCTTTCACGGACAACCTAAGGCAGTTC
>JGI10211J34971_10003571_pt1 | contig 12433 bp, 18 predicted proteins | sample Etolagsediment_FD_34971 | JGI IMG/M metagenome (IMG submission 34971) | reverse complement strand
TATTTTCAAATGACCCGTTTTCGAAGAAAATCAGATCGCCGCTGACAATTGTGACGAAAGATGCAGGGGGTTTTCAAGTTTGTGATCCTTCTGATGATTGCGCGGTTGATGTGTCACGGGAATTTGTTGACGATTTTGAAAAGGTCTGCAGTGATACATTGAAAAAGGCGCTTGCCCGAAAGGGGGCCACGTCATGAGCAAATCTTTCTCAGGTTCAACACGGGAGAGCCTTCACCGGATGGTTGACAGGGTGCTTGACAGTGGACGCGCTCAGATAATCGAGGCCATGGCATTGACCATTCCGCAGTACGTTGACTGCATTGAAGTTGCCGAGGAGAAAGAGCGATTCGAAAAGGAAATTGCACTTGTTGAAGAGGCAATTACGCTTGAGGCAAACAGGCGTATCGAGCATAGGAAACAAAGCGTTTCCCGTGAGGCTGAAAACTGTTCTTCATCCGAATTCGCAATAAACGACCCCCAAGAAATGAACCCCCTGAAGACTGGCAGGGTTCTAAGTGGAAGGAAAAGGACTATGGATCTCCAAACCTTTGGAGACCTTGTGGAAATTGCAGGGGGATATTGCGATGCCTTTGGTGGGGCAGATCTTGAAACGGGTTTAGGAAATCTGGCCAAACAGAATAAAGCGCTCGTTTCAATTCTTGAGGAGGTGCAACGATGACAGAATATCACGCGGGAATGATCGTAAGGCAGAAGGCTATCGACTGGTGGCCGTACATCGGGAATGTTGTTGACCGGATCAACAAGGCCGCTGAAAACATGGATATCGAGGCCCTCGACGAAACGTTCCTTGATGTGGCCCGCCTTGTGGAGAAACGCCGGAAGGTTACGACGGTAACGGACCTCAAGAAGAAACTTGAGCGGGAATTGCAGGGGCACAAACATTGGGTCAAGGCTATTGTAGCGAGGAAACAAGCGGCTAAAACCGGCGTGGGGATACGCGGGAAACGCATTTCACAACAAACCATAAAAGTATATCAATACGAGGCGGAACGATACTCCCAGTGGTTGAAAGCCAGTAAAAATGAAATTCAGGCATTGGTAAAAAGCATTAAAACCTTCTCCCCTCACCGCGGTAAACTGGTGGTCAGGGGAAATGTTCCGTTGAGGGTGTTCTTTGGAGGGAAATATCCGGCCGGGTTGGAGGTTGAATACAAACAGGGGTGGGAGCGAATCAGGTAGACCTGGGCAGTCAGCGCCACGGGTTGAGGTGTTCTCGGGTAAACCAATACACGGGCCACGGGATTACGGTCTCGTGGCCTTTCCCCAAACTCAAAATAGGAGGCCTAACCGTGGAAACTCAAGATCCTAAAAAGGAAATTTTGTCCGTGGGAACCGTCGCTGAATACTTCAATATGTCAAAGCGATGGGTTTACAACCATGCCGAAGATCTAGGCGGTTTTCGGATAGGCAGGTCTATCTTCTTTACGTGGGAGGGGGTGCAAGATGCCATACAAAGAGGGCAAATAGTGGCGGGGAACTCCAAAGCTAAAGGGGATGAGACTCCCAACAAAAAGGTTTCTGAGGTTATGAGACGCAAGAAAATGCGAAAGAGAAATGATTTCGGAAGTCAAAAAGCAAGAAAAGAACTTGCTGAAAGGGCTGGATTTGGTGAGTTTGTGTAGTCAATATCGAATATTCTGTGCACGGTACTGGGTCAGATTAGAAGAGGGTAAGGCTGAACGATAAATAGAACATACGATAGAAAAGCCAGAAAGACGCGATATGGCAAAAACGTGTTTCGGTCAACCCTTGAAGCACGGTGGGCCGTTTTCTTCGATTGCCTTGGTATTGAGTACCACTACGAGCCTGACCACTATGAAGTTGAAACCGGAGGCCGAACCATCCAGTATAAGCCAGATTTCTTTTTGCCAGGCCTGAAAAAATACATCGAAATTAAGCCGACCAAACCGTATCATCTGGAGAACGTCAAAGCCGCGGGATGGACAAAGCACATAGGAGATATTGTCCTCCTATTTAACCTGAATCCACCTACCGATGATTTGGAAAATGGGTGGCTTTATCGTTACGATGAAGATTATCACAACCAGACCCCGACAATCGATGATGATATTTGTTGGGGGGAATGTCCAAAATGTTATCAGATTGACCTGAATGAATTTGGGTGGCCATTATCTTGTGGGTGCTTCACAGTCGATCAATTGGACCAGATGAATAACGAAGAGGAAGCTACCGGCAAACCAGGTGCTTCCACGATTCGAAAGGAGTGTTCGTTTGTTGGCCGCGTATCGTACAGCGAAAAACTTGAAATTTCCGAAAGGAGGAAGGAAACGCGTTTCAAAATTGCCGGTTCAATATGGGCTTTTTGATTGATCCGGCACAACAAAACCATGCCCAGGATAGGCAACCGGAGCCGAACACCGGGGACCCTGCCCGGTTTCCTGGGTGTTTCCAAACTGGATCCTATTGACGCACAGACTACGACCGGATAGGATTCATTCAGACCGGAAAAGCCTTGGATAGGATTGCAAAAACTTTGGTATACGTTGGATGAAAGGGGAAGACAATGATACAGAAATTTGTGGTGTTCTTTTTGCTTCTTACTGTTGCCGCTTGTGGCTGGCATTCACAATGTACAAAACGTTCATCTTACGATCTTGGAAAAGAAATGACAGCAGTTGTAGGTGCTGCAATGATTCAAACTGGATGCTTCGAAATAAAGTATGAACCAAGCGGCCTTAACCGAACTCTATGGAATAGAGAGCCTGAAACTCACGCCTACGGGCCTGCTGTTGAAAGAGAACTATTATATTCAGGAAGAGAAGGGGACATTCTCCACATTACCTACAGGGAATATGCCAACAGGACTGACTCGGGTGGTTCCGTGGGTAGTTACATAAGAGCAGATTTCACACAGAATGTATCATATGACTTGAAAACGTCTGATATGATTGTATTTAAAGGTTGGGAACTCCAAGTTCTCGAAGCCAGCAACCATTTGATTCGATTCAAGGTTGTCAAGGAACCAGCACTGCCTGAATGGTCCTTTTATTAGGAGAGAGAATATTTTTTTATGGGAATTCTCGCACAGTGCCCGGTATGCAAAACCCGGCAGTCAGTAAAAAAGAAAACGTGTAAGCGTTGCGGTGAAGACCTTGACCAGGCCAAAGCAGGGAAAAGAGTCAATTACTGGATCAGCTACCGGTTGCCCAGCGGAAAGCAGAAACAAGAGCCCGTGGGTGCTTCCATTGATGAGGCCCGGGCGGCCGATGGAAAGAAGAAGGCCCAGAAAAAGGAAGGCACTCTTTTTGACATCAAAGCCGATTCAAAAATGACCTTTGCTGATTTGACAGAGTGGTATCTGAATCTTGAAAAAGTCAAGGCTTTTGCATCTTTTGACACCATCCGCATTTCACTTGCCAAATTCAACAAAGTTTATGGCAGCACCATCATTTGCCAAGATCACACCGGCCGACCTGGAGAATTATCAGGCTATCCGGTTGAAAGCTGGCATGGCCCCAGCAACCATTGATCATGAAATAGGGAAAACCCGCACCATGATTTCAAAAGCATTCGATAACCGAATGATCAGCGGGGAAACAATGCGGACATTTAAAGCCGTCAAGAATGTTCTCAAAAAGGGATCTGATATTCGAGACAGGATATTGACCCATGACGAATTCACCCGCTTATGTGAATTTTCCGCCCCACATATCCGTGGAATATTAACAATGGGATATTACACAGGCATGCGCCGGGGTGAAATTTTAAATCTGACATGGGATAAGGTGGATTTGAAAGACCGTGTTATCCGTCTTGAAGCGGCCGACACAAAAGACAGGGAAAAAAGGTCAATTCCTATCTGTGATGAACTCTTCAGAATGTTAACAAATGTTACCCGGCATATAAAAGACCCCCATGTTTTCCTTTTCCGTGGGAAACCCGTTTCCGATATTCGGACCGGGCTTGTGAAGGCATGCAAGAAAGCAAACATCATTTATGGACGGTTTAAGAAAGGCGGTTTCATTTTCCATGATTGCAGGCACACATTCAACACGAACATGAGAAAAGCAGGGGTGCCCGAATCCGTAATCATGGCTATTACAGGGCATTCAACGCGGGAAATGTTTGACCGGTACGATACGGTAGATATAGATGACACCCGGCAGGCCGTTAAAAGTCTGGAGGTGTTTTTCCAAAATGTTACCCAAAACGTTACCTTGGACGAAAAAAAGGCCACTTAAGAAAGCAGCCTCTTTAACGTAACTATTTGATTTATTTGATGGTGCCGAAGGCGGGACTTGAACCCGCACGGGCGTTGCCCACTACCCCCTCAAGATAGCGTGTCTACCAGGTTCCACCACTTCGGCACAATTAATCCGACTATTTTGTATTTTGCGTACTGCCGGTCGCCGGCGGTGCCGCAGCAGGGGCTTCGGAAGTCTGTTCCACCGGTTGGACATTTTGCATGATGGAAGTATTGGTTCCCCTTCCAATGAAAATGGAAAGCCCCAGTGAAGTCAGCATAAAGACCACCGCAACACCGGTGGTCACTTTATGCAACAAAGAGGTGGCACCGGTACTACCGAAAACCGTCTGGCTTGATCCACCGAAAGCAGCGCCCATTCCAGCACCTTTTCCCTTCTGAAGCAAAACGATCAAAATAAGCGCCACACATACGCAGACATGCAATACAATCAAAACGGGGAACATCCAAATTCCTCTTTCTCAAAAAAATTAATAGTCACAAAAATGAATAATCGCCAAGATATAATTCATTACATTTATTTTTGCAACAAAAAATTTTGGTTACTATATTTCCCGATAGCGAATAAGCGGAACAAAAGAATCTCCTTTGAGACTGGCACCCCCTACCAAAGCGCCATCGATATCCGGCTCCGCCATAAGCGCCTTAACATTATCGGGTTTTACGCTTCCACCATAGAGTATCCTGACCTGGGCGGCGGTTCCCGTATTAAAAGTCTTTTCGATCCATAGACGAATAAACTGATGCACTTCTTCAGCCTGTTGTGGCGTAGCGGTCTTCCCGGTTCCGATAGCCCACACCGGTTCATAAGCCAGAATGGTGGAGGTCGGCATCATCTGATCCGCGATGCAATTATCCAGAGACAAATCCAACTGCTCTTTGATGACCTCAAATGTTCTTTCGGCTTCTCTTTCTTCAAGGGTTTCCCCCACGCAGACAACGGGGATCAGCCCCAGAAAAGAGGCCGCTTTGACCTTAAGATTCACTATTTCACTGGTTTCACCAAAAAGGGTTCGCCTTTCCGAGTGACCCAGGATGACATGGGTGCAACCCGCCTGCTGAAGCATCCGTCCCGAAATTTCTCCAGTGTACGCCCCGCTCATTTCCCAATGCATATTCTGTGCAGCAAGGAAAATTTTTGACGCGCCAATGGCGGCTCGGACAGAAGCAAGGTGTGTAAACGGCGGGGCCACCAGGACCTCAACGTCCGATACATTCCCCATCCCTGAACCAATGGCCTCGGTAAGCGCCACAGCTTGATCAAGGCTCAGGTTCATCTTCCAGTTCCCGGCAATCATAGGGGTTCTTTCAAACATTTTTAAACATCCTTCCCTGTATTTTAACAGCCCGCCATGTATACCGCCAGATCAATCATCCGGTTGGAATATCCGAACTCGTTATCGTACCAGGACAAAATTTTCAGCATGTCCCCGATTACCATGGTGGAAAGTCCATCCACGGTCGATGATACCGCGGCGCCATTAAAATCGATGGAGACCAGCGGTTCATTGGAGAAGGCAAGAATCCCTTTCAGAGCACTTTTGGAAGCCGCTTCCATGGCCTCATTGACCTCCACGGCGGTCGTGGTTTTGGTCAACTGAACCACGAGATCGACGACCGATACATTGGGTGTGGGAACCCGGATAGCCATGCCATTCAATTTACCTTCCAGTTGGGGCAAAACAAGGGCAACCGCTTTTGCCGCGCCGGTTGTGGTGGGTATCATGGAAAGCCCCGCAGCCCTTGCCCGCCTCAGATCTTTATGGGGGAAATCAAGCAATCTTTGATCACCGGTATACGCATGTGTGGTGGTCATCAAGCCCTTTTCAATGCCGAAATGGTCCAGCAAAACCTTGCACACCGGGGCCAGGCAGTTTGTGGTGCAGGATGCATTGGATACGATATGGTGAGCGCCCGCATCATATTCCTGTTCGTTGACGCCCATCACCACGGTGATGTCCGGGGATTTGGCCGGTGCNGAAATAATGACTTTTTCGGCCCCCGCGTCCAAATGNCGGGAAGCACTTTCTCGATCCCTGAAAAGCCCCGTACATTCGAAAACCGTTTGAACCCCCAATTCGCCCCATGGCAATTTGGAAGGATCCTTCTCAGAATAGATCTCAATCTCTTTTCCATTGATGACCAGTGAACGCTCTTTACTTGAGATATCTTCCCTAAAAGCGCCGTGAACCGAATCGTATTTCAACAAATGCGCCAGGGTCGCCGTGTCCGTCAGATCATTAATGGCAACCAGTTCGATATTGGGATTGCCAAAACCGGCCCTGAAAACCATTCTTCCAATGCGTCCAAAACCGTTGATAGCCACCTTTAAAGCCATTCTTCCCCTCCTTTAATTTAGTATAACGCACAAATATTAATGATTCAAAAAATTTAATCCGACTTCAAAAGCTTTCCAGCCAGTGCAATACTGCGCTTTCCGGCCTGTTCAGCCCTCTCGCCCAATTCACTAAGAGACAAACGGTCCCGATCCTTGGCGACGGCCATCACCATGGGCAGATTCACCCCGGTCAAAACCTCCAGCATTTCGTCCTCCAAAAATGAAAGGCTCAGGTTCGACGGCGTACCGCCAAACATATCCGTCAAAACAAGAACGCCCTGCCCCTTATTGAGGGATTTTATCTTGTCCGATATTTCTTTAAGAACTTCATTGCTTTCAGTTGTCTGAGTAACGGCAATGGCGTCAACCGCCTCCAGTTTTCCAACAATAAGCTCCGCGGCGTTTAGAAATTCCCGTCCCAGGTTACAATGTGAAATAATCAATAATCCTACCATGGTTATGTTAAACCTTCATCCGTTAAAAGGGGCTCAGGCATCTCCATCTGTTTGAATAATGGTTTCGTAAATCTCTTCTCGAGTTCCAACCTGCATTAAGGCTTTTCTGAAAGTGCTGCTTTTCAAAATCCTGGCAATCTTGGTCAAAACCTGAAGGTGAACACCGGATGAGTTCTCAGGGGCTAGAAGAAGAAAAAAAAGATAAGCCGGCTGACCATCCATTGAATCGAAATCGAGCCCCTTTTTACTCCTGCCAAAGGACACGATGGGCTGTTTCACTGAATTGAGTTTACCGTGTGGAATGGCGACTCCGTCGCCGATCCCAGTGCTGCCCAGGTGTTCCCGTTCGATCAACACTTTTACAAGCATGCCTTTATCGATATTGGTATCATAACTTGCAATCGCTTCCGCGAGTTCTCCCAAAACGCCCTTCTTGTCTTTGGCCTTCAGTTCCGGGATTATGTTTTCTATTGCTAATATTTCAGAAAGTCTCATCTCATAAACCAAAAAAGTACATCATTCACCAAAAAACATTCATCAGCCCGCAGGCTCAATTAAACGAAAGTTTACATCACCGCTCTTGTAAATAACATTAATCTCTCGCGATTTGGCATTTCGAAATACCAGAAAATCCTGCCGCATCAACTTGAGTTGCATGGCCGCTTCTTCAGGATCCATAGGTTTTGCGACCATTTTTTCCACATCGATTGAAAAATCGCCGGAGGACATTTCGGCAGATTCTTCCAACTCCTCTTCCAGCACATCATTCAGCGCATTTTCTCCAGGCCTGGCACTTTCGCCGCGATGTCTTCTAATTTTCCCCAGGTGTTTCTTAACCTGGTTTTCGACTTTATCCATTACCTGATCAATGGCCGAATACATATCACCAGTCTCTTCAACCGCCTTGATTCGGGTACCGTTTATACTTAGCGTTACATCGGCGATATGCCTGAATTTCTCTACGCTTAAAACGATGTGCGCCTCCAGGGGTACATCAAGATACTTTTTGATTTTCGAAATTTTCTCTTCTGCGTAGTCCTTTAAACTTTCAATGGGGTCTGTATGCCTGAACGTCACTGTTATGTCCATAAAATTTCCTCCGGATATCTAGGTGTCAACAATAAATCCAACCTTTCCGGCAACCCTTAATAACGCCAGATGGCGCTGCCACAGCTTAATTAATCTGAACCTCTTTTCTTTTCCTCGACGGCAAAATCCCCATGGCTTCCCGGTATTTGGCCACCGTACGACGTGCGACTCTAATGTTAAGTTCCCGCATTTTCTTTTCAATCCCCTTGTCGCTGAGGGGTTTGGTTTTGTCTTCCGCCTTGATCATTCTTCGGATCTGCTCCTTGACGCTTTCAGATGCCAGCGCGTCCCCGTCCACCCGGTTGATAGAACTGTTGAAAAAGAACTTTAATTCATAAAGCCCCTGAGGGGTGTGAACATACTTGCTTGTGGTCACCCGGCTGACCGTTGATTCGTGCATTTCGATATCTTCAGCCACATCCCTCAAAACCAGCGGCTTAAGGTAAGCAATACCCTTGTCGAAAAATTCTTTCTGAAATTTTACAATACTCTCCGTTACCCGATAGAGGGTTCTTTGACGTTGGTGAATACTCTTGATCAGCCATGCCGCGGACCGCATTTTTTCCTGGATGTATGTCTTTGTTTCATCCGATACCTGCCCTCTGTTCTTCAAAATACGTTGATAATAGGCGTTAATTCTCAGCTTTGGCAAACCATCTTCATTTTGAACGATTTCGTAGCCATCACTCACTTTAACCACATAGATATCAGGGGTAACATAGATGGTTTCATCGGCCGCATAAATTCTACCCGGTTTGGGATCAAGCTCTTGAATCGTAGCAACCGCAGCCAGTACCTCCTGAACGGAAACGCCAATCTGATCGGCAATCCGATGATACCGCTTATCTTCCAGATCCTTCAGATAATCACTGATGATCTTTTCAGCCAGAGTGCCGACCAGATTCTGAAAGGAAGCCTGTATGAGCAGGCATTCCCTTGTATCCCGAGCCGCCACCCCCACGGGGTCAAAATTCTGAATCAGCTCAAGAACCGCACTGACATCCTCAACCGAGTGGCCCGTTGTCTGGGCGATTTCCTCGACAGTTATCTCTAAATAACCGTCATCGTTCAAGTTACAGATGATTTGAGCACCAATTTCCTTTTTTTCATCTTCCACACTGCTCATATTCAACTGCCAGATCAAATGCGAGGACAGATCCGTTTTGGTGGCGGTAAAATTTTCAAAGGAGGGCGCATCCTTCTCTTCGTAGTGCCTCTCGGAAAAGCCTTCGGAATAACCGCTGTTATACTCCGAAAGATAATTTTCCCAATCCACGTCATCCCGCTCCCGCTCCTCCACGGTCACTTCGGGGAGTGACGGGGAGTCGGGATCCGGGCCCGTATCATCCGCTGAAGGATTTTCAGATTTTCTTTCCTGAAGCTCCTGTAAATCCTTATCCGATTCCTCCTTTTTCTCTCCCGCCCCTTCATCCCCTTCTATCTCACCTTGCGTCATCTCTTCGAGGATAGGGTTTTCCTCCATTTCCTGGGAAACGGTTTCAAGGAGTTCGAGCCTTGAAAGCTGCAGGAGTTTGATCGCCTGCTGAAGCTGCGGGGTCATTACCAGTTGCTGGGTAAGGCCCAAAGATTGTCTAAGTTCTAACGCCATAACAGATTCAAAATACCAAAAAATAATTCCTAAAGGTTAAAGTTCTCGCCCAGATAAACACTCCGGGCCAACTCACTTTTTACGATATCATCCGGGGCACCCTGTTCGATAATTTGTCCCTGATTGATAATGTAAGCCCTGTCACAAACATTTAATGTCTCACGGACATTATGATCCGATATGATAACGCCTAAGCCCCGACTCTTTAACTGACGAATGATCTGTTGAATATCGTTAATGGCCAGCGGATCAATCCCCGCAAAAGGCTCGTCTAAAAGCATGAACCTGGGCTCGGTGACCAGAGCTCGCGATATTTCCAGTCTTCGCCTCTCCCCTCCTGAAAGGGATAGCGCCTTCTGTTTGGCCAGGTGACTGATACTCAACTCCCTGAGACCTCTTGCAAGACGCTCTCTTCGCTCCTGCACCGGAACACGCAGCATTTCAATGATAGCGAGAAGATTCTGCTCAACGGTTAATTTACGGAATACCGAAGGTTCCTGGGCCAGATAGCTCACGCCTTTTCTCGCCCTCAGGAACATGGGGTCCTGGGTAATATCCATGCCGTCCAAAAAAACCCGTCCTTCGCTGGGTCGCGTGAGCCCTACCACCATGTAAAAAGTGGTTGTTTTCCCCGCCCCGTTGGGTCCCAATAGACCGACAATCTCCTGTCTGTTGACCTTCACATCGACCCGATCAACGACCCGTTTGCCGCCATAGGCCTTGACAAGACCATTGGCCTCCAGCATTTCAGATGCCGCGTTCACGGCTTTTTTTCTTTCTCCTGTTTGGGGAAGATAACCGCCCGGACCTTTTTGTCCTTGTCGCTCTCCACAATACTTCGATCCTCTTTCAGGAAAAGCGTGATCACATCACCCTCCACAAAATCCTCTCCCTGCTTTACAACAGGCTTCCCCGTAAGAACAAGCTTTTCATCTCTTTGATAAAAAACGGCCTTTTCCCCAGTGGCGACCCCGCCTTCCGCACGTATAATTTTCACAGCTCCGGTGGCGATAATTTTGTCAATACTGGCCGAAACAGTTTCGTTCTCTTTCTTCTCTTCAGCTTTTTCATAGAACACCACCAGCTTCTGGCATAATACCGTAAAATCATCCCTCTTGGCTTCAACATCACCTTCAAAAGTCACCTGCTTTTTTTTGTCATCGGCTTCCAGGGTCTTGCTCTTGATCACCATTGGACCCTGACTCTTTTTTTGGGTCTTCGCTAAAGGACTAGCCGACAGAGCCGTTCCACAAAAAAGACACAACAGAAAAAACCCCGGCAAAAGAAAGACCAGACTCATTACAGACCGTTTCATTGTGTTAACGATATATCGCCCTCCTGGTTAATGACCGTTATTACGTCTGATAAAATCTTGACCCTGTTATTCGAAAGATCGGCAAAAATGCCTTTTCCCTTAACCGTAAAAAAGGTCCCCCGTATCTCCACCGGCTCTTTATTGTTTACTGTTCCCTTTTTCTCGTCAATCGTCACATACTCCGTGAGAAATCGATACTCCTTCCCATAGGAGCCATCCAATTTGCCCCACATTTCAATCTTTCCAATGTCCTTTTGGTAAACCCCTCTTTCGCCGCGCAGGGAAAACCCAGGCCTTCCTTCGGCGTCCACCTCCAGATAGAAATCAAAAAACCGAATGGTCTTCCTGTCTTCCGAGAAACGAACCTCTTTTGCATCCAGAACCCATTTTATTTTTTCGTCCGGATCATCCTGACGATAATGGATATCTTCCAGCTTTACCCCTTCACCCGATATAATGTCTTTGATCAAAGCGGTGGTCTTAATAAAATCTTTACCGGCTTTTGCAAAATAGAAACCCACCGCCAGAAGCAAAATACCGACTCCCAAAAGGGGCCAATGTCTTTTCACAAAACTTTTCATGGCGCCAGTTTCAGTATATCAACCCCCGGTTTGTTCTGTAAAGGCAATTCTAGGCCAACACCCGCGGCATTTCAGGATCCATTCGGAAATCTCTCGCACCGCGCCTTGGCCACCTCTTCTGCTCGCTATGAAATCCGCCTGTTCCCGAACTTCCCTGACCGCATCGGCCACCGTCATGCACAAACCGGATTCCTGAAACATGGCCAGATCGGGCAAATCATCGCCAACCGCGGCCACCTGCGACCTTACGAGACCCCTCTCCTCAATGAGGCGTCTGCAAAGGATGCGCTTGTCAAAAACTCCTTGATATACCTTTTGGATTCCCAGTTCTCGGGCGCGATGGGCAACAACCCGGGACCTTCGACCCGTAATGATGGCCACTTCAATGCCATCGCGCATGAGCAGCTTCAAACCAAAACCGTCCTTCACATCAAAGCTCTTGAGCTCTTCCCCCCTTTCGTTCAACGTAATACGGCCGTCCGTCAAAACACCATCGACATCCAGAAAGAGTAGTTTTATGTGAAGCGCTTTGTCTTCCAATCTGTTTTGCTCCTGCAGTCTCTGATGGGGTCAAAAGCCTACGCGCGAACCAGCGCATGGATGCGTTTAAGGATTTTCGCCAGGGTCACTATGGTTTTGAGGGGCAATGAATTGGGTCCGTCACACAAAGCACAATCCGGATCAGGATGCACTTCCAGGAAAACACCGTTTGCACCGGCCGCCACAGCCGCCTTTGCAAGGCAATCCACAAACTCTCTCTGTCCTCCGGAACTGCTCCCCGCACCGCCCGGCAGCTGCAC
>JGI10211J34971_10003570_pt1 | contig 12434 bp, 7 predicted proteins | sample Etolagsediment_FD_34971 | JGI IMG/M metagenome (IMG submission 34971) | reverse complement strand
GAGTACCAACACCACGTGATGATATACCTAACTTAATTTTATTTTGTAAGTATAAAATTATCTTATCACCAATAACTGAAACGATTCCCATTTTAATAAATCCGGGACTTACAATAATTTTCAATTGTCCATATAAAACATTCTCATGTTCACCATTTCCCCACCAAATTTTAGTAACCATGTGAGAAATGTTTTGTAATGAAATAATGCTACTATCTGGATGATCTGCTTCAGATACTGCACTATTGTTATTTACTAATTGTTCATATTCTTGAACTTGAGCAATTAATACATCTTTAGGGTAAATTCTACCATTTTTATTTTTAACTCCCCATTTTTGTAAAATACAATTAATTAAAACTGGCTTATTTGGTTCTAATACAAATGATTCATTTATTAATGTTGGGTTTAAATCTGAATTTATAAATCCAGCATCATGTTCGATTAATATACCAAATCCTTGTTCACCTGATTGTAATATCTTGCTCATGTTTATTATCTTTCTATATAAATAGTTCGAATTATTGCTTTTTAACTTTTTCTGTTTTAGTTATTTTCTTTTGTGTGTTAATATCTTCACTAATACCACTATTGATGAATAACTTAGCCTCTAAAATCATTGATAATTTATCAATGATTGAATTGATTTCATTAAGTTTTTTTAATTTATTCATCATCAATACTTTTAACCCCAAATCTTTTTATTATGTTATGAATTTCATTTAGTTTTAACATAATTTTACTCGATTCAACATCAGTTACTTTTTCGTTTAAATCCAACAGTTTTGATACACCACCCAATACTTTCAATGTTTCTTTTTCTGATTCGAACCACTGACGACTACGTTCTTCATCACGTTTATTTGAATTAATTCTAATCTTTTCAATTTGTTTAATATGTATTTTACTTAATTCATCAATTCTTTTAACATAATTTTTTTCAATTGAAATCCGTTTTTTAGTTGCAGTTTTATTATACAACATAAATGAAACCATAACTAAAATTGTTATAATTACAAGCATAACAAATAAATAGATAAATATTTCTTGACAATTTTGGTTTTTTATTAAATCTAAAGGCGTTGATAAATTCATATGTATATAGTATTATAAGGATAAATAGTTTGAAAACTCTTAATAGTTTTTGATTTTTTACTTATATTGTATTTATATAAAAAAAATGACGAACGTTTTAGAACATAAAAGTATAATGTATATTGATGACCCAAATGGTATCAATGTAAATACTGATATAATTAATGGTATTCCACAATATCAAGATATGCATATATATGCTGAACTAACAGCAGTTAGAAAAGGTAGAAGTGTAATTACTATTGGTGATGATTTTGAAACTGATGATACTTTTAATGTTAATTTCATTGGAGTTAATCAAAATGAAGATAATCCAAATAATATGAGTTTTAGTACCAATTACTATGACGGTAGTACTGGTTCAAATGAAAAACAAATGGAATCGTTTGGTATTAGCAATATTAAAGTTACAGTTAATTCATCATACGTTCCACAAATTAATATACAATTTATTGATTTTAGAGGTTTATCATTTTTTAATCAAGAAAATTCACCATATAGAATATTATTTGATTTCCCACCACCAATATTCAACTTAAAAATTAAGGGTTATTATGGAAGAACATTAGAATATAATTTACATTTAGTTAAATATGATACTGAATTTAAATCAGATAATGGTAATTTTATTATTGATGCACAATTTGTCGCATTAACATATGCACCATTAACTGATATATTATTTAGATATATTACAAATATGCCATTGACTGTTAACAAGGAATCGTTAACTTCAAATACTAGTGATAAGCCAAAAAATACCAATGAATTAATGCTGAAAATACAGAATTTATATTCTGAAGCAAATAAATTAATTGATAAGTCAGAAGAAAAAATAAAATATGATGAAGCATTGGTTGAATATGGTAAGATAGAATCAGCAATTAATCTATTAGAAAATTATAAAAATATTTTAAAAGAAAAAGGCACACCAATTTTATTTCAAAAACACACAAAAGGCACATATGATTCATCTATACCAATCCTTGATAGTGATTTTGATTTGATTGAAGGTTATCCAACAACTGTTGGTGAAATTGAAAAGTTAGAAAAAATAAAAGATTATAATTCAACAATTAAATCACAAAAAAATTCAGTTACATCAGATAAAACAAATTCTAAATTATTTGTTGGGTATTTGGGTGCAGCAAATAATAGTAAACAAAATGAAATGTTGTTGGAATTTAAAAATAGATTATCATCATCATCAATTGCTTTGGTTTCTGAAAATAGTATCGGAAGTCCTGAAATTATTAATGATGCATTAATACCAACATCAACAGTAACAATAAGTTCGTATTTTGTTATTGATATAACAACATTTTATGTTGAATTATATAGAAAGAAATTAGAAGTTATTGAAAAAAGGAAAAATTTATCAAAATCAATTAATTTGATGATAAATAATTCAATTTTACAAAATCTTGGTATGATACCAACGATATATAATATATTTAAAATTATTTTAGATGATGTTGATGATTTTTTTGATATATTAAAGAAAACATCGGTTGATGCTGAAAATCATCATAATAAATTTAAATCTGAAATTATTTCTAAAATAGCACCAAACGATAATCAAAGTGGTTCTGAATATTTATATCCTTTTCCATTGATTATAAAAAATGAAGTTGGTCATTGTTTTAATAGAGAAGTAAGGACATCACCAAAAGAAATTAATGATGTAATATCTGAACCATTTCCTGAAAGTAAATTGATAATGGAATTTATTGAAAGTTTTAATAAACAAAAACAATTTGCTATTGATTTTAAAGCGAGAACAAACGTAAATGATGATGGTACTGCAACATGGATTCCAGTTTCACCTTTAGATTCAACATTAGGTGATGTAAGTCCTGTTTCACCATATGCTGGTAGAGTTGGAAATATCGATAATGTTCTCCAAACATTATTAGAAAGATTTTATATTCTAACACAATATTCAATTGGTAATGATTTTTATGATACTAACGATGTTAGCAATCCAAATGCTTCTAAATATTATATTGATTTATATTCATATTCAGAAGCATTAAATATTGCATTATCTGTTAGTAATACAAATGTTTCAAATAATTTAATTGATTTTGCTAAAAAATATTCAAAAGAAAATAGAATTCAATATTTTTATGATTATTTAGATAGTAATATAAATATTAATAACTACAGTAAACTTGATAATTATTACGTTATTGATGGAGTTTATTATGTTGATAAAAGTAATAGTTCATATAAAGGGACAACTCTTTATCGACCTGAGATTCAACTACAAAACATACAACAAGATGATGATAATCCGCTATCAGTTTTTTTAACTGAGGTAAATAAAAAACAGAAAACAGGTTCTTGGTTTTGGAATAGGACTAAATTACCTGAATCAGCATATTTATTTACTAAAGAAAATGTACTTTACATTAAAGACGCACCAGTAAGTGGTGGGGAAATTGATGATAATCCAGATATCGTTTCTACTAGATTTTTAACAAAAGCATCATTAATTGAAGATATTGGTGAATCTAATACTGGACTTCCTGATTCAATAAATAAAACATTATATGATGGATATGTAAACATATTATTAACTGAAGGTAATAGTGGTTTTAGTAAAATTCCAAATACTAATAAAAAAGTGAATATTAGTTCTAGTGATAATTTCATTGTAAATAATTTTATTAATATGATTACTATTTGGTCTAATGAATTAGGTGTAAATGATGGTAATTTATACGATGATGTAATTAATAATTCTAGCGAATTAAGTGCAACTATTATATTATCTAATTTTGGTTTTACATTAAGTTGTTATAATTTATATCCTAAATATTTAAATGAAAGCATATTTCAAACACCAGCAGCAATTGAAGTACCTAGTTATATAGCATTATATATTGGTTCACTAGTTAATGCAACAACTAATGGTAGATTAGATGAATTATTAAATTATTTTTCTGGTGGTAGTGGTTATAATTTAACTAGTAAAGGGTATTATATTTTTGCCGATATTTATGACATTAATAATTATTTATCTGATGTTGATAAAACTTATTATAAAGATTTATACGATAATTGGTATTCTAATGGTTATAGCAATATTAGAGAAAGTCTAAAAGATTTATATGATGAAATATATAATAATTCATCAGCAAGAAATAATTCAACACTTAAAACTTCATTATATAAATATGCATTAAGTCCTGAACGTGTAATGGCTGATAAAAGTAAAAATTATTATGATAATATTTTAGCACCACTATTAGAAAGAAGGAACATCATTGTTTATAGTCAAAACACATTTAAAAGATATATAACAGACAATAACACTGTTTTTGAACCATTAAAAACAGTGAACGATAATAGTGTAATTGGTGATGGGGTAAAGAAAAAAGCTAATGATGTATTCTTTGCTAATTTTTTCACTAAATTAGCAGAGATATTAACTGAAAAAAATATCGATATTGCTGAAGAAGATAATGAAAGGAAAAAAATATCTGGTGATGAAGATGTAACAACACAGTTATATTATTCATTTAAAAATATTAATGACAAATGGTTAAGTAATCCAAATAAAAATTTTGGTGGGTCAAGTGGTTATCCTTCAAATAGAGATGGTAGAAAATTGATTGATTCGTTTGCGTTTATTGATAGAGCAATGAACCCTATTGGTGATACTATCATAAACCCTGAAATATTGTTAGAATTGTTTGAAGATACTAATGTTTCAGTTTTTAGTGTGTTAGCTCAATTATTATCGATGAATGGTTTTGAATTTTTTCCGCTTCAAAATTTTATGACTCATAGTAGAGAAAGTTGGGGGGATTCATTCAAAATTGACCCAAGTGGTCTTGTAACAAAAAGAGATGCATTTATATGTATGTATATTGGTGGTAGTTCTAGTTATCCTAGTAATATTAGTAAAAATGGGTTTATTAATGATGGAATTATTGATATTACAGATACTGATGCAGTTGATTTTAACGTAGAAAGTACAGATTGTAATACTAAGACTGAATATGATAATCAAGTTGCAAATAATATAGATTTTCCATATCAACAAGTACGTGCATTTAGAGTGAAATTTGGTGAACAAAATCAGTCTATGTTTAAAGATATTAAAATTAATAGTAAAGAATTTCCTGAAACAAATGAATCATTACAAATTTTATCAAGATTAGCAGGTGATTTAGGAAAAACAAAACCAATACCTAAAGGACAAAATTTATATAATTTATATGAGAATCGTGCATATAGTGCAGCAATAACTGGTCTTGGTAATGCAATGATTCAACCAACACAGTATTTTCAATTAGATAATGTGCCATTATTTAATGGCGCATATTTAATATTGTCTGTTGAACATGATATTAGTCAAAATAAAATGTCAACAATGTTTTCAGGTACTAAAATATTAAAGTATCCAATCCCAAAGGTTACGAATCCAGCAGCAGTAATGGGTTTTGATATTGGTAGTTCTGATGTAACTGATTGGGATGCATTAAATGATAGTACACCAACAACTAATGATGGGAATGAAGATTTAATATCTGAATCTACTCCTGAAATAAATGGTTATATTCAATTAAATGCACCAATTGCTCCATCAAAAGTTAGATTTACTGGTGATTATGGTGATGTTAGAAGTACTGGTCATATACATCGTGGACTTGATTTTGCAGCAAATGCTGGTACTGAAATATGGGCAGTTGCAGATGGTGAGATAGTACTTAAATATTATAGTGAAAGTTATGGTAATAATATTGTAATTGACCACGGTAATAATCACTATTCGCAATATGCACACATGTTAGATTCATCACCAAATGTTAGTGTTGGTGATGAAGTGGAGGCTGGTGAAACTATTGGTCATTGTGGAACAACTGGAAAACCGAGTACTGGAACACACTTACATTTTGAATACAGAATAGGTGCAGGTGGTGGTAGCAAAACAGGTACTAAACAAGCTGTAGACCCAAAACCATATCTACAAACATCAATGAAGTATGTATGGAAAAGTAATAAATTAACAATATAAAAAAAGACCTGCATTGCAGGTCTTTTTTTATAATATTTCTTTTTTTAATTCATATAGACTTAAAATATCGTTATCAACATTTACTTTATCATATTTCATTTCTTTTATTTTTTGAATTGCCTTTTTAATGTTATCTTCAACATTTTCATTATTAGCACCTTCTAATAATTTTAAGTTTTCATCTTTTAAAGATTCAAGTAAATCTTCCTTTTCAATATTATTAAATTTTATTAATTTCTGCAATAATCTTTTATCTTCCTCATTTAAACTCCCATATTTCTCATTATATTTATTAATTGCAATTTCAACAATATTTTCGTTAATGAGGTCATTTTTACTGTTTTTTATTATATTATCCTTTGGTGTTTTTATATGATTTAAAACGAATGAATAAGATTCGTCAATTTTATTAACATCTACATCATTATTATCAATTAATGATTGTTCAATTAATGTGAATATTGACTCATATAAAGTAATCTTATTTTCATCATCATAATTTATATTTTCATTTAAAAATGATTTCAATTTTTCATGTTCTTTTTCAATTTCTTCAATCGTATAGATTTCAAATAAATTAATATTATTATCAATATAACGTGATGCAGCTAAATCATCATCAATATGTTTATTTTCAATATTATTAAAAATTTTAAATTCTAATTGTAATATTGGTGAATCTTTAACTATTTCAAAAAATTCAGTGATGTTATTTTTTGATTCATCTAAATTCTTATTAAAATAAGAATCTTTTAGTTTATTTGAAATTATATAATTAATAATCCCTATGTTTAATTTTTCCATACTGTTGTCTTAATTTTAATATAAATACTTTTATTAGTAATTAAAAACGAATCTTGTTATTTTTTTTCAATATCATCAACATTTAAATCATTTAGATCAACATCTTCGATATTATCAGTTTTCTCAACAGTATTAATACTGTCTGAATTTTCTAATAAAACATTTATCTCATTAACCATATTATTTGCTTTATTATTTAGTTTATCGTTTGTTTTCTCATTTTCATTAATAAGTTTTTTATTGATAACCTCATTTTTTGTCTTATTAGTTCCAGCAAAAACTAATTTTTCAACATGATTATTAAATTCTTCTTCACTTAATTTACTTTGCACTTCAGCTAATGGTGATATGCCTCCTGCTGGTTCACTACCAACCATTCCTCCTGCTGGTGGTGCATCACCCATTCCACCACCTAATGGTTCATCACTCATAGGTGCATCACCTATTGGAGCACCACCATCTGGTGGTAATTCACCTTGTTCTGTCCCACCTGACATTTCAATAGCACCTTCTGGTTCACCAAATCTTTTATCAATATCACTAAATAAACCAGTTTTCTTAATAATTACTGGTGCATCGGCTAGTTCTTGTTGAACAACTTTTTCCATTTTTTGATGCTTTAAATCTTCAACAATTTGATTATCACTCATGTTAAAGACTAATCGTTTTGCATTTGTATGTGACATGGCAGCAATACCGCTTTCACCACGAGTTAATTCAGTATATGTTTGTGCCTTATCACGCATTAACTCAGATTTCATCATTTCTTGTTGAGTTGATGGATTGGTTAATGTTAGTTCAAAACTACTCACATCTTCCCCACTATAACCCAATAAATATAAATGAATCATTGCCATTTTATTGAGTTCTTGAATAATTGCTTGTTGAATTCGACTTACTTTTTTCGCAAAACGTATATCATATTGTGCCATATTTTTACCACCACCAGATGCATCTTGGAAACTTAAAAATGGCTTTGGAACACCTAATCCCATAAATAAATTATCACGAAGATATTCAATATCCTGTATGGCATCTAGGTTTGATGCCCCCGGGAGAGTATCAATACCTGTTTGAGTATTTGCGTTTCTTACTGGTAGAAAATAATCTTCATCATTACCTAATATGTTGAAACGATAATCAATTTGACCATCATTCGGTGAAACTTGAGCAACTTTTTTAAATTTGGTAGCAACTTTATAGATATAATCCTCGATATCGTCTTCATCAATATTACCAACATCAATTTTAAATACTTTTTTCTCACCAGCACGAATAATACGATAAGTTAACATAGCATCTTCAGCCATAACTAATTGTCTAAAAACTCTACGAATTTTATTTAATACTGATGAACCATATGGTAAATATTTATCATCACCCAATAATCTAAAATGTGCAATTTCAAAAACATTAAATTCATCACCAGTCATTCTTTCTTTAAACATAACCGATGGTTTACCATTTTGAATTCTTTCAAATCTTTCTATTTCATAATTAACTAATTGTTTTACATGAGTAATTCCTTTTTTTCTTTCACCATAAAGTAAAACAAAGTTATCACCATACTTTACAGTATTTCTAACCCAAAATGGTAGATTAACATTCACATTTACAATATCATAGAAAAATTCTTCTAATAAAAGTTTTATCCTTTCTTTATTTGAAAAAATATTTAACATTTTCCCATTAATCCCAATAGTTGTTGCTTCTTCCATAAATAAATCCAAGGCACTTGAAATAATTGGATAATATTCCATACCCTCATAATCAATATATGCTGGAAGTCTAGCTGCTTCATATTGTAATGCTTTTTGGAATCCTCTATCAGTAGTACGGAAAAATTTATTTTGGAGTTCTCTTTTTTGTTGTAATTCTAATCCTTTTTTATGTATATCTTCGGGACTATTACCTTTAATTATAATTTTAGCTTCTTTTGAAGTTGGTGTTGATTTTGATACATTTGGTTGTGCATCTGGCGTGTCAAAACCACCCATATTAAAGAATTGGTTGATTTCTTGATATATTGTTCCCTTTTTTTCTTTATTAGCCATTTTATAATTTTTTATATTTTTTTATAAATACTTTCATTTTTGCGAAAAGTACACTTTTAGATAAATACATTTAAATTTTAGTTTTTCTTATTTAATCCATCAAACAACCAAGCATTAGTAATATGTTGATTTAAAGGTGAAGTACTATTTAATGATGATAAATTACTATTTTTATTTTTATCTTTTTTTGACATTTGACTTATATCATTATTTGTTATAATAGCATTTAATAGTTTTTCAGTTATTCCTTTATTTTGTTTAAATCTAGCCATATCAAAATTTAAAACAAACAAACCAATAGATAATCCCATTATTGAATCATCATGGAATGAACGTTTATGATCTGCAACCCTATTTCCAGCCACTGTAACGAATGTTTTTAGTTCATTTAATAATCTGAATGATCTAATTATTACATCCTCTAAATGGATAGCTCTCTGCAATTCAAGCAATACTGATGGTCGATTATTACCGATAAAGAATCCGGGTATTAAATCAACATTCACAATAGCACCATCTGACATTATTTTTTGACCTTTTTTTATGTAACCTTGTAATCTATCTCTCGATGGCTTATGTGATACTTCAGCATAATGGACGTTTTCATAACCAATTTCAAGTAGTTTTTCAACTGTTTGAACACCATAACCACCAGTAATATCAACAACACAATATGCATCATTATATCGTTTTCCATATTGATATGAAATTTCAGCAAGCATTTGTGGAGTTACTTTACCATAATATTCAGCAACTTGTTCAACTTTATGTCTTTTTATTTTTACTTTTTTTGTTTTACCATTTTTTGTGATTTCTTTATTTTCAATAATTTCAATAGTTTTTAATATGTTAATTGTTGAATTATCCTCCCCATGTCCCGGAGATGCATCAATAGCCATTATATAATCTTCACCAACTATTGAATCCTCCCAAATCCACATATTTTTATCTAAATATTCTTGACGTATTGGTGGTTTAATTTCATCATCTTGAATTCTTTTAAGGTATTCTTCAGCGATAAAATTATCACCAGACCCAAGGAATGAACATAATAATTCTTGTGCAATTTTACGCATATCACCATTTGCATCTCTAACTTGTTCTTCAAACCAAGGTGAACTTGCTTCCCAACCTTCATCAGCTAATTCAATTCTTCTTTCATTATCCCAACCTTCATCAGGTAATTCAATTACGTTTTCCTTTCCTTTATTTTTTAACCAAACTAATTCTTTATTATATCGTGGGTCATTATACCACCATAATTCAACTGCTTTAAAATTATTTTCACCTCTACGTGCACCATCAAAAGTTTTATAGAAAACAGCATCTAATCCAGATGGTGTACTAACCATAATGGCAGAACCACCAGTTTGTAATGTTGGTTTTGCTGATGTCCAGAATTTATCACCTTTTTCAGTCCAAGCAGTTTCATCCCAGAATAGTAATGTTGGTGTATAACCACGAAGTCCTTTAGATGAAAACGCACCTAATGATGAACCATTATCATATCTTTTTAATTTTTGAGTATCTTTAAATTTATCATCAGATTCTTTACCTGTTTTTGGTCTTAAAAAATCTGGACATCCTTCGATAAACATAACAACATCATTCATTAATTCATCACGTGCAGTTTCTAATTTATCAGCAACGATAGCAACACTACGATTTAAGTTAAACATCACATACCAAGCAATATATGCACAAGTTGTTGTTGAAATACCTGCTTGACGATATTTATTGGCTACTACGAATCTATTTTTTGTGAAAGTATTAACTAGTTTATTTTGGAAATCGAAAAGTTTAAAATTAACAATCAAACCTGAAATCCCTTGTGTTTGGTCAAAGATTGTTAAATATGTTTCAATGAAATATACAGGGTCAGTAGCGCATTTCACAAATTCACGTTCTTTTTCATCAATAGTTAAATCACTAGCTTTAACAGCAATCCCATCACTATTAATTACAATTGGCTCAAGTTTACCACTTTTTTTTCTAATATCCTCTGCTAATTTTCTTCTTGATTCTTTTTCTTTTTCTCTTTGAAGATTATATGGCACAACTGGAATATGTTCAGGGAAACTATCATCTTTAATTGGAGTGATTTTTTCTTTTCTACTTTCCATTTATAATTTTTTATAATAAATACTTAAACTATTTAAAACCGCAAGGCACGTTATAAATCCATTGTTATAACGTGCCTCGAAAACCTTTTCTTCCTAATATGGTAAGATAGGCAAATAATAAATATGATATAAATTTTTAAAAATTAAAGTATTATTGATGATGTTTCAATAAATTCATTACCTTTTAAAATAATACTTCTTGATTCAAGTACTTCTTTAATTGTTTTCAATGTCATTCCATAGTGGAAAACTAATAATGGAATATCATCATTATTAGTATCAGAGTTAAACATTTTATCATAACTACTAACATTATGATTATCATCATCTTTTTCAGTTTCATAAGCTAGGGCATGAATATTATGAAAACCATGCATATATTCTCTATCAACTGCTTCGTGTAAACAAAATAAATCAAAAGATTTTGTTTTTAAATTTAAAACATCATTTATATATTCATCAGTTGGTGGTATTGCATTATCACAAGCAGGTGAATTATCCCAACACCAACCTTCTATATCAATATTTGATTCATCAAGAGAAAAAATAAATTCATATAAACCCTCATTTTTTGAATTATAACCAATTTTTAAAACATATATAAGTTTTAGTTTATCATCACTATATTCCATGTTATTTTTTTTCATAAATACTATAAACAAAAAAAGCTATAATACTCAAAGTATTATAGCTTTTTTATGATTGTGTTTTATGATTATTTTTTTATAACATTTTTATAGTTATCAAATTGTTCATCAATTAATTTATCTAATTTTTTTAATGAATCAGATTTTTTATCTTCATTAATTACTGCTTTTCTTAAACCTGCTCTTTCTTCAAGTCTTGCCCTGATATATTTTCTTACTTTTAATTCACTTTCATTCATTGAAATATTAACAGATTTATCAGGATTAACATTAATATCAACACCTGTTGTTGGTGCACCATCTGGTTTAATAACACCACCACCTAATGGCTGTGCTTCTGGAGCAAACCCAACTTCATCAGTTTTATCTTCAATAGCATCTAAATCAACATCATCTTCTTTTATCATTGGTTGTACTTCAATACTTGCAGGGTCTGTCATTCCTTCTCTTTGTAATCCACTACCTGCTGTAGTTCCACCAACATTAGCATCTTTACCAGTTCTAACTTGATTAGAAATTCCAGCAATTAATTTTTGTGTGTCAACAGGTTCTTGACCTGCTTTTGTTAGTCTTGTGTTTAATGACGCAACTTGTGACCCTAAATCATTAGCTAATTTTTCTAATTTTTGTATTTCACCTTTAACTTCACCACTATGGTATGTCTGACTAATTGCTGTTCCAG
>JGI10211J34971_10003569_pt1 | contig 12437 bp, 9 predicted proteins | sample Etolagsediment_FD_34971 | JGI IMG/M metagenome (IMG submission 34971) | reverse complement strand
AAAATTGATTAACAGAGGGAAGGTCAGGGATATCTATGAGGTGGGAGATGCCTTGCTTATAGTTGCTACTGATCGGATGTCGGCTTTTGATGTGGTTATGGATGACCCAATTCCAGATAAGGGAAAGATCTTAACAAAGATATCCCTCTTTTGGTTTGAAAAAACCTCTTCCATTGTTGACAATCATCTCATCACTGCTAATCCAGATGAATATCCTGAATCGTGCAGGCCTTATAAAGACTATCTTTTCGGTAGGAGCATGCTAGTCCATAAAGCAAAACCTTTTCCAGTAGAATGCATTGTAAGGGGGTATGTTTCAGGTTCCGGTTGGCTTGAGTATCAGGATCGGGGGAGTATCTCAGGAGTCTCTCTTCCTGAGAAACTAAAAGAGTCAGACATATTGCCAGAAGCGATTTTCACACCATCTACAAAAGCTGAGGCAGGGATACATGATGAAAACATTTCCTATGAGGATGCTGTGCATGTTGTCGGAGAAGATATAGCCAGACAGATGAAAAGTATTAGTTTAAAAATATACCAATACGGAAGCGATCTGGCTTCTAAGAATGGCATCATCATAGCTGATACCAAATTCGAGTTTGGATTGGTAGAAGATACTTTTATGTTGATTGATGAAATATTAACCCCTGATTCATCCAGATTCTGGCCCATGGATGGCTATATACCAGGAAGGGCTCAAAAGAGTTTTGATAAACAGTTTTTAAGGGATTACCTTAACAGCCTTGATTGGCAAAAAAAGCCACCTCCACCAAAATTACCAGAAGAAATAATTCAGATTACAAGAGACAAATATCTTGAGGCCCTTGAGAGATTAACAGGGAAAGGCCTGTAAGCCCTATTAGCTACGTGAGGGCATGTTTTTTTCACTTCACTTCTTTTATCACTTCCCTTGACAACACCTCTGTTGATGCTTAATATTTTTCAATAATACACTTTAGTATTAATCAATAATAAGAAGTCGCATATGAGTGAAGTAGAGATTAAAATAAACAAAGAAAATGAGAAGCTAAAGGCCTACAAAGAGATGGATAAAGAAGAGGGGGAAAAAACAGAAAACCTTACAGAACACGATGAAAATTCCCGCGAGAAGAGTAAAGAAAAGAAGGTGAAGAAGACAGAGGAAATGACAAAACGGGAACTTGTGAAAAAGGTAGAAGAAACCGAGATAAAGGCACAAGAGAATTACGACCTTTATATGCGAACCTATGCTGAAATGGAAAATATTAAAAAAAGAGGGAAAAAAGAAAGAGAGGATTTAGCAAAATTCGCAAATGAGTCTCTCATCAAAGAGATTTTACCAGCTATTGATAATCTCGAAAAGGCGATATTTCACGCGAACAATGATACTAACGAATCAGGGTTAGTTAAGGGTCTTGAAATGACATTGGATGGTCTCATGAAAACGTTAGAAAAATCGGGCCTTAAAGAGGTTGAGGCAGTAGGAAAATCATTTGACCCCAATTTTCATGAGGCAATTTCACAACAAATAGATGATAAGGTTGCTCAGGGGCATATCATAATGGAGTTGCAAAAGGGCTACCTGCTCAATGAGCGTTTGGTTAGGCCATCAATGGTTGTGATCTCAAAAGGAAACAGTAAAAGTGAAGTTAAAAGTTCCTAAAATTGAGGAAATAAATTCTGTTAACATTAGTTCATTTATGAATTTAGACACTTTAGGCAGTTTTTCCAGATAATAATATTTGTTAAGGAGGAGATAATGGGTAAAATAATTGGAATCGATTTGGGAACCACAAATTCCTGTGTAGCTCTCATGGAGGGGGGTGACCCAAAGGTAATTGCCAATGTTGAAGGAAATCGGACCACACCTTCTGTTGTGGCATTTACTGATAGTGGAGAACGTCTCGTAGGTCAGACTGCAAGAAGACAGGCAATTACCAATCCAGAGAACACCGTCTATGCGGTTAAAAGACTAATTGGAAGAAAATTTGATTCACCTGAGGCTCAAAAAGATGTTACGATATCCCCTTACAAGATTACCAAGGCCAAGAATGCTGATGCTCAGATAACCGTAAGAGGAGAGGATCATACTGCAGCGGAAATTTCGTCAATGATATTGCAGAAAATGAAGCAGACTGCTGAAGAATATCTTGGTGAAAAGGTAACGGATGCTGTCATTACCGTTCCGGCCTATTTTAATGATAGCCAGAGACAGGCAACAAAGGATGCTGGAAAGATAGCGGGATTGAATGTTCAACGGATCATTAATGAACCCACGGCTGCGGCGCTTTCCTATGGTCTGGATAAAAAGAAGGACGAAAAGATTGCTGTGTTTGATCTTGGAGGTGGAACCTTTGATATTTCTATCCTGGAGATAGGTGATGGGGTATTTGAGGTTAAATCCACAAACGGAGACACTCATTTAGGGGGTGAAGACTTTGATCAAAGAGTTATGGATTACCTTGCTGATGAGTTTAAGAAGGATCAAGGGATTAATCTAAGGGATGACAAAATGGCATTGCAACGTCTGAAAGAGGCGGCTGAGAAGGCAAAGATGGAACTCTCCACTGCAATGGAGACAGATGTTAATCTTCCCTTTATTACTGCTGATGCCAGCGGGCCGAAACATCTAAATATTAAACTCACCAGGGCAAAGCTCGAGTCTCTTGTAGGGGATTTGGTTGATAAAACAGTCGAGCCCTGCAAATTTGCCTTAAGGGATTCTGGTTTGAAGATTGGTGATATTAATGAGGTTATTCTGGTTGGCGGGATGACTAGAATGCCTATGGTTCAGGAGAAGGTAAAGGAAATCTTTAGTAAAGATCCGCATAAAGGTGTTAACCCTGATGAGGTTGTTGCAGTGGGTGCAGCTATACAGGGAGGCGTGTTAAAGGGAGATGTAAAGGATGTTCTCTTGCTCGATGTTACTCCCCTTTCCCTGGGAATTGAGACCCTTGGTGCTGTTTTCACTAAACTCATTGAAAAAAACACTACGATACCTACTAAAAAAAGCCAGATATTTTCAACTGCTGCAGATAACCAGCCTGCTGTTTCTATCCATGTCCTTCAAGGTGAGAGGGAAATGGCTACTTACAATAAAACCCTTGGTCGCTTTGAACTCGTTGGAATTCCACCAGCGCCAAGAGGTATGCCGCAGATAGAAGTAACCTTTGATATTGATGCAAATGGGATTGTTAATGTATCTGCAAAAGATATGGGAACCGGAAAGGAGCAGTCAATCAAGATAACCGCTTCAAGTGGTCTTAGTGAGGAGGAAATTGAGAAGTTAGTCAAGGATGCTGAGCTTCACGGTGAAGAGGATAAAAAGAAGAGGGAGCTTGTTGATGCTCGAAATGCTGCTGATGCCCTTATCTACTCGACTGAAAAATCTCTTAAAGAGGCTGGAGATAAAATCGATGCTGGCACAAAAGGAGACATAGATACCGCCATAGGTAACCTTAAAAAGGCTATGGAGGGTGAAGATACATCCGAAATTAAACGGCTTTCAGAGGAATTAACACAGGTTTCACATAAAATAGCTGAGGTTTTGTATGCCCAGGCTGCCCAATCGCAAGGACAAGCTGGCCCAGAAGAAGGCCCTGCGGAAGCAGAGACAGCTAAAAAGGATGAGGAGGTTGTTGACGCAGATTTTGAGGAAGTAAAGGATGACAATAAATAAAATCCCTTATTTCATAAAGGCCATTACTGTTTTGATAGCGGTAATGGCCTTTTTTGTACTCTCTTGTGAGAAGAGGATAATTGTAAAGGAATTGCCTGAGAGGATAATTGTAAAGGAACTGCCTGGAAAGAAAATAGGCATGGATTATTTTGCAGAGGCTGAGAATTATTGGAGTCAGAAAAAATATGAAGAGGCACTGGTGGCTTACGATCTCTACCTCACGGTCGAACCAAAGGGAGAGAGGGTTCGAGATGCATTAACGAGGAAGGCAACGATATATTATACTACGAACCAGTATGAGAAGGCCTTGCCCCTGTTTTTAGATGTTGTCGAAGACTATCCCGTGGAAAGAAGGGCCGAGATCCACCTCTTAACTGCCAAAACATATTTCCACCTGAAGAAATACCCTGAATCAAGATTATCTGCTTTACGCTGGCTTGAGATTTATACCTATTATCCTGGCAGAGAAGAAGTATTTTTTCTTTTAGGCCAAACCTTAAAAGAATTAGATAATAAACCACAGGCATTTTATTGGTGTTTCAAGGTATTGGAATCATCATCAGTGAAAGCAGAGGAGAAGGAAAAAATACGGTTGCAACTTTTAGATCTTATCTATCAAGCCACAGAAGATGAACTCATACAAATGGCTTCCTATGCTGAAGAGTCTGATCTTATGTATCCTATATACTACCGGCTTACATTATTTTATTTTGTCTCGGGTAGATTAGAAAAGGCACGCGAGACAGTACTCAATGTGGTGAGTTTACCGCCGGAAAAAGAATGGGCTATAAAAGCTCAAGAAATGCTCCAGATGATTGATGAGAGATTGGAAGTACGTCCTAATGTTATTGGCTGCCTCTTACCTCTGAGTGGCCCATTTGCTCTCTATGGACAGGAGGTACTCAACGGTCTCGAGCTCGGGTTTGATATCTTTCAGAAAAACGACGAAGGCCTTTCATCTATGGAGCTTGTTATCAGGGACACACAAGGTGATTCTGAAACAGCAATCGAGGCTCTAAACGAGTTGGCAGTCAAGGAGAAGGTGCTTGTTACTATAGGGCCTCTTATTAGCAAGGTAGCTGAAGGGGTTGTGGAAAAGGCTCAAGAATTAGGTATGCCCATCATCACATTAAGTCAGAGTGACGCCATTACAAAAAAGGGGGAAATGGTTTTTCAGAATTGCCTTAACCCAGAGGACCAGCTAAGAAGTTTAGTAAATAAGGTTATGGGAGAGATGGGTTTAATGAGATTTGCCATCCTCTATCCTGCCAATTCTTACGGTAAATACTTTATGAATAAATTGTGGGATAAGGTTGAATCTAACGGAGGCATGATAACCGCAGTAGAATCATATGATCCAAAGAGTACAGATTTTGCCGAAGAGATAAAAAAAATGGTAGGTCTTTTCTATCCCAGGCCGGAACTAACTATGGGGGAAGAAGAGGAGGAGAAGGAAGAGGATACGGAACAATTAGAGGTGAAAACGGAAGAACCGGAAGAAGAAGCTGAAGCAAAAAAGGAAGAACAAGACGTAGAAGAGGAACCGGAACCTATCGTTGATTTTGATGCTGTCTTTATCCCGGACAGTTATGAAAGGGCAGGTCTTATAGCATCTCAATTGGCCTATCATGATGTTTTGGGCGTAACCCTTTTAGGAACAGATCTTTGGAACTCTCCGAAATTAATAGGCATTGCCGGAAAATATGTTCATGGAGCCATATTTCCTTCTGGATTCTTTTCTGGTAGTGGTTATATAGGCGTCGATAGTTTTGTTGACCAGTACAAAAAAAGCTTTGGCCAAGAACCACAATTTCTTGCTGCAATAGGCTACGATACTATTCGAGTAGTCAAAGAAATTTTAAAGGAAAAAGGGAACAACATAGACACAAGAGAGGATTTTCGCTCTGCATTAGCAGAAAATAAATATTTTGATAGCGTAACCGGGCTAATGTTTTTTGATGATGAAAGAAGGGCAAAAAGAGATCCGCTTCTTTTGACCATTAGCGGTCGGAATTTTTTCCCTATGCCGTAACATATTCTTCTTTTTTGGGTCTATGCTCACCATTCCTATTATTGAGCATTTGTCATCACATTCTGAATACCCCTAAAAAACCACATCAGAACTTACGATACATTGAATCAATATAAAATCTAACCTAAAAATGGGATTAATTTATTACCTGGAGCTTACTGCAATGTTACATCCACTGTATTCCAGACTGCATGATAGTGATCGAAGGCAGGTATTTGGATTGAAGGTTTCAAAACGCATTGGAAAGGTTTCCGGGTGTGATTTGATTTATGGCTAATAGCAGAATCTGAAAGTTTTGAATGGCGAATGCAATACACAACATATTGTGTGTATCCTCTTCATTTTTTATGAATAGAAAATTTGTCAATTAAAGATTTTTTATCAGAGAGGTATGGAGCAAAATGCACAAATCTGGTTTCGACAGTAGGAAATAATGGGGCATAAGACAAATAAAATTGCGATGAGATATCAACACCCTTCTCCAGGTCATAAATTGAAAGCTGTTCAATCTCTTGATATGATCCATGAAATTAGAAATATTGAGGGCGATAATAAATCAACACTTTTAATAATTAACTAATTGGATTAGTTTGATTTCTTGTTGAGGTTATATCACTTTATTTAGAAGGTGATAAAATAACGGTTGAGCCATTGGCTAATTTTTTTCTGATGCTGCGAGTCTTTTCCCCTCTAACAGTGGAGTGGGCAATATTATCGGGGATTGGTTCATGTAAGACCTGTTGATCCAATTTTCTGGCAGATCCTGCTAAAAAACTTGCCAAACCACAATTTGGATATTCTGAAATCGTTTTCTCGGGAGTGGTTAATCTTGCTAGGTTGACAGACATATCGTTAGTTTTTGAAGTGTTTGAAAATGCTGCAGAGGTAAGACTATTGTCTTCTTTTATCCAATCATCAAGAATACGTCTATAGAGTTCATTTTTATCGAAAATCAGTTCAATTTTCATTCTCAGAAAGCCCATTTTTCATAACTTTCTTCGAAAGAAATATACGAAAGGTCTTCAGCGGTGCCATTAACAAACCAAGGAATAAGCTCGTTTAAAAATGATAGGGACTGTAAGGAACCTTCCAAAGATAATTGCCCTCCCTTTGCTCGATCAGTTGCAAAATATTCAACAATTAAGGGGTTTGGATTTATTGATATTTCCAGATATCTATCTCCATGTTCCCACTCCATTTGAACGCCACCTGTTGATAATGGGGCAACAAAAGGGGGTGGCACTTCAAAGGTTATAGAGGATTTTAAATCTATTAATTGTTCAATAATTTTTGTACTCATGATTATACAATCTTTATTAATAACCTTTGCACCATATGAATCCCAATTTTCTGGATACTTTGCGTATCTTCCTATTTTTTGAGACGCTCGGATAAATTGTCCATAAGACCTAATATTTGTTACTTCAGTTTCAGGTGAAAATGCCTCGGTCATTCCCAAAGAATGCCATTCAGGCGATGGAAAAACTATAGTCCTATTAGTTTTATCATTTAAAAACCAACTAGTTTCTGGAATGCCTATATTTACACCTGAAGTTGTCCCAGATGTGATAGAATAAAAAATGCTTTCGGATAATACATCAATAAATTCAAAAGGTGTAGTTAAAGAGTTGACTATAGTTGTTCCTTGCTGGTAAATATTTGATGGGATTGACTCACTTACATCTCCGTAGTTGACAATATTATATTTCTCATCACCCATACCCATCGTGGGATTTTGGAAGTTGGCTATACAATAATCTGTATTATTTTCTAACACCAATATAACCCTCCCTATTGTTTTGGCATATATAATTTAAGAATCTTATCAAATTCATCGTATATTTTTTCATAGAAAATGGTGACATCTTCCTTCGAATAGATCTTGGTTGCCTCGGCTTTTGTATTAATATCTTGTTGGATATTTATTATAGGATGAATGATACCGCTTTCATGTCGCATATGCGCACTTCTAATACGGACCCAACTATTTACTTCAAATTTTTCAAGAAAAGGGTATTGCTTTAAAGAATGTATTTCAAATTCACTTGGCCGGTCAAATGGTTCTTTAATGAAATTATCTTTGCAAAAGTGTGATGCTATTACTTTGGCAGCATCATCTTTAATAGAATTACGGTCTATTACAAGTGCTATTCTGTCGCATTGGGTTCCCAAGCTGTCAAGAAGTTGAGTCAAAAGAGAAACCGCAGACGTGATGATATCATTAGGTATTATTTTGTCATTTTCATCAATTTTATTTCGAAAAAAATTAATTCGAATAGGGGCTACTTCAAGTTTGTATTTCTTATCTTTGCTATCGAGAGTGATTCTTGGGATCTCTTTAGGTGCATCAGCAGGTAAAGGAAGTATGAAAGGGTCACCATCGAATATATTTTGCTCCATGTTTAGCAATTTCTTGAGCATTTCAGAGGTTGAAAATGTAAAATTGGGCGTGAAAACTGTTGTTTGAAGTTTAGATGTTTCTAAAAAATCTTGATATATCAACATAACTGTCCTCAAATATCCCTATGTGGCTATAATATTTATAATTTTAACAGATAATTTATTTAAATACAATAGAGAGTGCATAAATATTAAGGTTTTAATATTTTTAATATAGTCATAAAATGACAAATTTCAACCTAATTCCCCCAAAAAATCCCCTCAATTGAAGTTCGATATATTAAAATGGTATTTAAAACAATGGGTTAAAATGGTTGGTCGCTGGTCTGCAAAACCGTCATCCATTGATGATATTCTGGTTGCTGCAAACAGATAAATAATGAAGTGTTACCCATCATGGTTAACACCTTGTTACTTTAACGGCCACTACATATTGTGTATAGCTATATAAATGTTATTAGATTGATTTCGTGCCATAGTTGATGATCGTGCAGAATTTAAAAATTTTCAAGATTTCTTTAGGTAAACAAAAGTTTTTCGGCATTTGAATTATCCACAATCATAGCAGAAGCCTATAAAGTTGGACTGTTAAGGCCATATACAAAATATGGCCATTCTAGAGAAAAAGGCAGGGCTAATGCTGACCCTGCCTCTGACTAAGGACTCCGCATGACTGGCTTTTTTATACAACCAAAAAGGAGCATTGGTTAGAATCTGTTTACCCCCTATACCCTCCGACTAATCTATCGCTAGGATGTTGCCCAGGAAGATCAACTCTGAACCCGGCTTTCTCGGAAACTCAACGTGTGGCTTATCTGATGCCACACGCACAAGCACCTCGAAATTGCATCGTAATCAACCCGATTATGGGAGAGACAATTTCCGAATGTAAAAAGGTAATGCGATGATACCAACGACTTTTTCTGACCCGTCAAACATCTTACGGAGTTCTGACACAGTCACGTTGAGCTGATAGCTTTGCACTCGGTTGATGCCAGCAGGGACGCTTTTGATCAAGTCCATGCCTTGGTCAACCCGATAGATACGGAAAAAGTCGGGTTCAACCGAGGAGCGGGGTCGAAGTTCCTGTTTTACTCGCCTAGGGAGAGCCCGCTGGTACTCTATCTGAAACTTTATTATTCCTCCGGCACTGTCCCGTAGCTCCCATACGTCGCTTGCTGCCCCTGGTTCAAGGTTCGCGCCTTTCACTGTGTATTCACGACGGATAGTAGCCCGAACCGAGTTCTTGTAGGGATTGTAAAGGTTAATATCCTCATGCGGAGCGAAGATCCGAATGACGAACAGAGCTGGCTTCCCTGTCTGCGCATGCTTGGCTAGAGCTGCAAGCGCCACAGCGCGGCATATTCCCCCCCTGGCTGGCTTGCCCTTGGGATCCTGGTCAAGCAACCGATCCACGAAGAGGAGGTAAAGATTGGTCCCTTTCAATGGACCCTTTGGGATCGGGCTTACCTGCCAAGAAGTGGGCAACCAGGACTGAAGTTCTGCCTGCCCAACCTGGAGCGCCACGATAATGCGGTTGTCCACGTTTGACCCGATAAAGGTTTCCGCCCCAGCCTGTGTGATGAGAATTCCTGAAAAAACTAAGAGAATGAACGCAAGCATTGTTGTTAAAATTATTTTCCTCATGATAACCCCCCTTTTTTAACTTCCAGATGAGTTTAGCTGACTAGTTTTTACCTCCTTCATAATTCCTTATGGGAACCTTTGCCAAGCTTCAACTCTCACCTCCTTTCTTCAAGAGACCCTCCATGCTCGGACTTGAAATATTTATTAGGAGTATGAAGTAAGATATTGAAGAATGAGAGTGGACGCTATCATGACGAATAGCGGATGAATAACAACAGGTATGAGTCGTTTGCAGTGGAAAGTGAAACGCAACAGAAAATGAAAGTCTGTGAGTTACAAGTTCACCTTTTAAGCAGGGAGGTACTGTTTAATATCATCTTTTAAACTCCCAACAAGAAAGAAAGGACCCTGTCAGGAGCAAGGTAGGCACATTTTGAGGTGTTTCTCCATGGAGCAACCTCTAAATTGAGGTTAAATTCATTTAAAGGAGAATCTATTTCCAAGTAAACGACAGAAAACTTCTCAAGTCAAGAGAAATAGACGTTTAGGCTTTTCTCAGAATGAAGGATTTAGGTCTGATATAAGGTAGATCACATTTTCCACATCTTGTGGTGGGTTGCAGTACCCGCAAGCTTATGACTACGTGCCAAAGTCGATCGTAAAGCCGAATTACATTTTATTCAAGGTTTCGTCTGGCAGTCATAATCTCAAGCTGATCACAATACTTGTGTTTTATAAGCCATTATTACTACAAAAGGTTTATGATGTTGCTTAATTATCTGGCCCCAATTTTATCACCTTCAGCTTGGCCTCAATGAGTTGTTTATGGGTAAGGCGGAGTAATGTAGCAAGTTTGTGGACCAGATAATCTTCATGTTTGTCAAGCCTTCCGTCCGCATACACAACGTCCCACACCATTTCAACGACCCGAATTTTATCCTCTATCGAATAGTTTTGATTGATATAATTCGTAAATTGCCATAAGTCCACACTCCCTTTTAGTTCCTCGTTCGATGCTTCAAGGATTGCAGTTGCATGTTCATCAGGTACATCAAAATTTCTTTTTAGGATAGAGGTGATACTTTCTCTTTCTAACGCACTGAACTCACCGTCTATATTAGACATCTCAAGCAAAAGGGCGCAGGTCGCTATACGAATATCGTGGGGTCTTTGTCCCCTCTGATTAGAAGAATCATCATGGCTTCTTTTACTGAAAAACTTTTTTACAAGATCAATCATGCATTAATTCCTTTCAATGTTGCAAATTCGGTATACTGTCAAATAATCCGAACTATTTGTTTGTTAGCACTTAGAAAAAACACCCTTACAACACTCCAACTTGACCATCAAGATCTATTATCATATACTACAATAACATACAATTCAAACTGCTCCCGAATGACAATACTCCGCTATCATTGATTAATTTTCTCATATAAACAAGAGTCCTTCTAATGCCAAAATTATGAGACCTTGAAGAATTTCAGCAAGAAAAGATTTATACATCTATCTTATTTATAATAGAAGAAACATGCTGAATTCAAGATACCTCACTTTGAAATTGATAAGAGCTAACCATAAGCTCCTTTTTGTTTCCTTTCTTTCCTCTTCTGTATTTCTTATCTTTTGCCATCTCTCCTTTTGTTTTTCTCTCGATGAAGATAATCAACATTACAAGAAGCTTAGATACAAGATGGTAAACCAACAGATTGCTGAAAGAGGTATTTATAATCAAAAAGTGTTACAGGCAATGAGAGATGTTCCTCGCCACTTGTTTGTGCCAGAAAAAAGACAAGGGTCTGCCTACGGGGACTTTCCTTTGCCTATTGGATATGGGCAGACCATCTCTCAACCGTATATTGTAGCGTTAATGACCGAGTTACTTAAGCCTGAAAAATATGACGTTGCGTTGGAAGTAGGAACTGGCTCTGGGTACCAGGCAGCAGTACTAAGCAGGATAGTTAATACAGTCTATACAGTGGAGATTATTACTCCTTTAGGAAAAGCTGCTAAAAAACGACTCAGTGATTTGGGATATAAAAATATTACAGTGAAGGTTGGCGATGGCTACTTTGGATGGGAAAAATACGCTCCCTTTGACTGCATAATCGTAACGGCAGCCTCTGATCATATTCCTCCTCCTCTTGTAAAACAGCTGAAAAATGGAGGAAAAATGGCTATCCCCATAGGCAAACCTTTCCAGGTTCAGAGGCTTATGGTGGTAGAGAAATCAGAGAAAGGTGAAATACGGATAAAAAATGTCTTGTCGGTTCGATTTGTGCCTTTACGGAGGGTTCAAAGATAATTCCATGAGCTTGGAGTTATAAAATGTCTTACCAAAATCCATGGAGATTCTTACCGGAAGAAGCCTCTGGGATGACTCATTTAAAAACATTCCTTAAAAGGGAAATAATACATATAGAAACGAGGTGAGCGAAATTATATCGTTTCATTTTCTTGCCCTTCTCTGTATCTCTTCAAGCGCCCTCGCTTATGAACTCATCTTGATGCGACTTTTTAGTATTGTCCAATGGTATCATTTTGCCTATATGGTGATAAGTATAGCCCTTCTGGGATTTGCCGCGAGCGGCACTTTATTGGCCCTTCTACAGAACACAAGAAAGAAGCCTTTAACTGAACATGATTTTACCTTCCTATTTTCCTGTATCTCTTTTTTACTTTTCATTTTTACGGTGGCAAGTTTCTCTCTTGCTCAAACAATTCCTTTCTCTCCTTTTCAGTTAGTCTGGCAGNAAAGGC
>JGI10211J34971_10003568_pt1 | contig 12439 bp, 7 predicted proteins | sample Etolagsediment_FD_34971 | JGI IMG/M metagenome (IMG submission 34971) | reverse complement strand
TCTCAACCAGATTTATCACAAAATGAGTGTTTAAGTGCATGCCAATATGATGATAATTGCCAATCAGTTGTTTTTGCGGAATCTAAACCAGTTTGTGAGAATTGGCGGAGTGATAGAGCAACTGCTACACAAAGTGTTACCAATCCCCAGTATAATAAAGCGAATTCAACAACTTATATAAAAAATGCAGATATTATACAGAATCGTTTTGGGGCACCAGAAGGAATGGCTGGATATTATAAAACCTACAATAAGAAAGGAAAAGTTGGTGACAGTTTCTGTGAATATATTGAAGCAAGTAATAGTTGCAAAACATCTTATATAGTTGGACCAGATGGACAAAAAGAAGCGCCTTCATCAGGAGGAACGCAACAGGCAAAAAATGTACCTGCACCAAAGTTATGTTTACCACCGAATTGTGTGCCTAAATTACCAAACAATGGGTTAAAAGGAAAGTTAAAGATTAATGGGAATTTGAATATAATGTGTAAACAGGGGGATAAAAAGTGTGAACAGATGATAACGGAGACGCCGTATTATGTGAATGACCAGATGGGATTGCCGACTAAAAATGGGACACCATCACCACCGAATCCTTATTTACCACATACAGCGGATTATAATAATTATAGGAATTTGAGGGTGGATGGAGATGAGATGGTGGATAAGCCGGAAGCGGGAGCTTTTGGGTTGCCAGAGGGATGTGAGAATTGGTGTAGTAAAAGTTTAGATTGCGGGGGTTATGAATATAGATATGGGAGTGATGGAAAGGCGCAATGTAAGTATTATCCAAATATTGGACAAAAACAATTAAGGGATAAGTTAAAATATGCGGATAAAACACAAGTAAGAATAAAGAGGGGGAATCCTTTGATACAAAATCCCCAATTGGGACAATTGCGAAAACCGTATTTTAATGATTATCCATCTGGAGTTGAGAAACAAAAAGTGAAAGTGTGTGTGAATGAAGGATTTACAAATCAAGAAGAATATGGATTATGCCCAACAGGAGGAATATATAAGTCGGATCCAATGGGAAGTAATTGCCCAACACCATTGATAGAGTGTGAGGAGACGGAGTATGGTTGCTGCAGTGATAATCAGACAGCAAAGATAAATGAGGAAGGAGAGAATTGCCCTGTTTTAGATAGTAGTGTTTGTTTGAAAAGTAAATATGGCTGCTGTACTGGAACTATAATACCAAAGGAATATTTATGTGAAGAAGAAGAACAGATATGTAGTTTAACAAATTGTGAATTAAATGCAAGATGGAGTGGAGATCCTTATGCATTTATGGATGGGAGTGGTAATGCATGTGAAAATAATGAGCAATGTGGGCAAGGGGAGATGTGTGTGAATGGAGTATGTAAAAAATATAATGCGGAGTTTTACAATTCATTGAATAGAATTCCAGAGAATGCGAATTTAACAGAAAGTGGGAGTAGTATGAATGATTTTATGTGCGGATGTAATACATCTAAACCACCAAATAAAAGTTGCCCAAATATTTATGAACCTGTTTGTGGGACTGATGGAAAAACTTACCAAAATGCCTGCAATGCTAAAAATAGTGGCGTAAATATAAACAATTATGGGGCATGTAATAATGTAGAACATTTTACAAATATGGCGTATAAAACGTCACCTTTTACATTCTCATTTATACTTTTTTTCGCCCTTATCATTATATTCATTTTTATTTATTTGCAAAAATTGATTTAAAAACAATTTAATTTATAAATAAGTAGATATGGTTAACAAGAAAGGAGGCAAAGGATATAAGAAAGGTAAGAAGGGAGGGGGTAAACCATCTCAATTTGAAGTAGCAGAGGACGAACAAGAATATGCGAAGATTGTGAAAAAATTGGGAGATAGAAGGTTTACTCTTCAGCTTCATTCATCAAAGGAGACTGCGATTGGTAGAACCCGTGGCAGTTTAAAAGGGGGCCATTCATTGCGGCCTGATGATATAGTTTTGGTTTCTGGAAGAGATTTTCGGCAATCAGAAAAAGACCAATTTGTGCAAAATGTTTATGATATTATTGGGATTTATACGAATGACCAAGTAAGGAAATTGTTGAAAATGGGTGAGATTGTGGATACAACTTTTGGGAGGATATTGGAAGAAGATGGTCAGAATGATTTTGATTTTGATGAGGATATTGAAGAGGAGGAACAGGAGATTGCGCCCCAGAGGGAAATTCGTATGCCATCATCGGATAGTGAAAGTGATGGTGAGGATAATGTGGACATTGATGATATTTAAAATTTTTATTGTTTATAATGTTAGATGAATTCTAACATTTATTATTATAATTATGGGGAGGATAGGTTTGAGAAGATACATAGTATAGATTTGAGTAAATATTCTAAGAGGGAACAGCAGTTGTTGGGGCATATAGAAAGATTTAAGAGAGTGAATACGTATATAATAAAAAGTAATTATATTTTTATAAAATTGGCGGATATAAGGGCAATAATAACGAAGGAAGATGTTATTTTTGTTTTCCCAGTAAATCAGTGTTTTACAGAGATAAATAGGAGGATGTTGGAGCAATATCATCCTAATTTTATTTTATCGGTGTTAGAATTGATTGTAGAATATATACATCAGAATGGGTCGGCATTAATAAATAATTTTACATTTTCGGAACAGAATATTCATAAGAAACAGGTGGATATTAAGATATTGGAGGAGCAATATTCGGATATAGTGGATGTTTTAATGTATTTTTTGGAGAATGAGAATGATTTAAATGAGATATCGGATATAAGTTTTTTTGGGACAAGAAATAATGATGATGATGAAAAATCTAACCAATCATTAGTTTGTGATATTGAAAACATTTTAGAAAATGGTTGCAATATGATAAGGGATATTGTGAAAGAATTTAAAAGATTGGATAATATTTTGGAAAATAAAAAAGTTGAAATGGAAATAAATCTTGCTCAAATGCGAAATAAAATTGCAATATTTTCTTTACATATAAATTTTTTATCCATGATTTTTGCATTTGGTGGGTTTGCAGTTGGAATTTTTGGTATGAACCTTAAAAATGAAATGGAAAATATACCTTTTGGTTTGTATTATTATTTAACACCATTAATTATTTTCCTAACATTCTGTTCAATTCAATATCATACATTTTATAAAAAATCACTAATTGTACAAATGAGCAATCAAATCTTGACTTGATATCTTATCCTTTCTTTTAGCAACTTCTTCATTTTCTAACATTGATTTTAGTCCACCTTCTAAATCTTCCAATGTTAGTTTCTTTTTTACATCGGAATCCAATGTAAATACACGTCTTGAATGCGATATTTTAGAACATTGTATTAACGTCTCCAAATCTCCTCCATTAAATTCAAAAACCTTTCTGTTATCCTCAAAAAATTTATCCAACTTTTTGTCCTTTACATCTAAACTCCACTTGAAATCTTCCAATAATTTCTTAAAAATATTCATCAAATCCTCATGTGTGTATTCATCAATCGTATATCTAAATGGAAAACGTCTCTCCAATCCAGCATTGTATGAAAAAAAGCTATCCTTTAGTGCCTTTTTATATCCAACAATCACACAAATAAAATCTGACTTACCTTCACTCAAATTCTGATTAATTGTATCTATACATTCCTTACTATAACTATCCCTTCCTTCTGGATTACCCAAACTATATGCCTCATCAATCAATAAAACACCACCTTTTGCATTATCAATCGCCTTCTGTGTCTTAATTGCTGTTTGTCCTAAATATTGTCCAATTAAATCACTTCTACGAACAGGAAATACTTTATCTTTCTTTAAAAATCCCAGTTTAGCATAAATCCTTGCCAATATTTTTGCAACTTCTGTCTTACCAGACCCCGGGGGTCCTTCTATAATTGTATGCATCATATGTGTGTTTTTCTCCTCAAAATCTTGCAAAAAATAAATAACTTGGTCCAATATTTGTTTCTTTAATTTGGGCATTCCAATCATTCTTTTTAAATCTGTTAATGGTTCCACCAATTTATTTAAAGCAACCATATTAATATTGTACCGTTTGCGCTCTTTAGGATTGTACATTTTTCCAATTTCAATTAGGTCATCAATAGTGTCAATCTGTTTAGAGATTTTAACAAATTCCCAGTCATCTGTTGCTTCAATTTCTTCATCTCTGGTTTGTCTTCTTGTTTGTTGATATTTCCCTACAATGAAATCAATAAATTCTTCATCACTTCCATTACCTCCGCCACCTCCTCCAGAGTGAGACCATCTATCTCTGCGAACACTTGTGTTTTTACCATTTCTTACTGTTTTAGATGTGGTTACTGTTTTATCGTTGTCACGATTCCTTTTTCCTCCATTGGGTGGGTCTTTAAATGGCATCTTTTATAATTTATTTGTTTTTACTTTTAAACTGTTTTTATCCTTTAAAATGTAACTGTGTAATAAATTACATTTTTACATTATTAAGGGATAATTATATGAAAGCACTTTAACTATTCTTGCAAAAGGATAAAAATTTTCTACTTTATGAGATATATGACATTGCTTAGATTTAATCACAAAAATTTCACAACAGCATTTTTCTTCCAAGCATTTTTTTCGGCCATTCTCTTGTCTTTAGCATTTTATTTAAATGATTGGTTAGACCATTTGATTGATGAGAAAGTACATGGTCATAATAAAAAACATATAAAAGCTGGAATTCATATGGGAGTTCTATTTGTTATAACTTTTGTAGTGATATACATATTGTATTTTATTTTTGGTTGGGGAAAAACTTTCTTAGGTTAACGGGTTTTTCCAATCATTTTAAGGTGAACACTTTTTCCCACATTTTACCCCCATTTTTTAGAAAAAATTGATTTTTTTTAATTTAAAACTATTTAAATATTAGTAAACAGTATGAGCACCAAACTCATTTCTCAGATACAATCCCAGAATGATTCTGGAAAGATTATAACAAATTCTTATTTTAATGAAAAGCGGAGGTTGGTTAAGCATCAGATTGATGGTTTTGATAATTTTATAGATAATAAGTTGCAGGAAATTTTAGATGAATATAATACGAATGTGAAGAATATTATTTATGCCGACTTTGACAAGGAGTTGGGCAAAAATAAGTTGGAGTATCATATTAAGTTTGGAAAAGTTTATATTTCCAAGCCGATTGTTCATGATGACCAGAGTATTTCTCGTCAGATGTTTCCGAATGATGCTCGTTTGCAGAAGTTAACATATAGTTTGAATGTTAAAGTGGATATTTATCATAAGTTGGTGGAGCATCAGTTACAAGGACCACCAAAGGAGACGGAATTTACACCATTATTGGAGCATAATTTAGGAAGTATTCCTTTGATGACGCAATCTAAGTATTGTGTTTTGAGTGAGATTACGAATAAGACGTTGCAGGATATGGGTGAGTGTGAATTTGATTATGGTGGTTATTTTATTGTGAATGGGAATGAAAAAGTTGTAGTAGCCCATGAGAGGAAGGCGAACAATATGGTTTTTTGTTTTTCGCAGGGAAAGACGCAAAGTAAGTTTTCGCACAAGGCGGAGATTAGCAGTGATAATGAGTTTAATCCGTACAATGTGAAGAATACGGAAGTTTTGTTGAGTGCAAAGTCGGGGAATACTGGGCGTACAATTAAGGTGAAGATTCAGGGTATGAGACAGGAGTTGCCGTTATTTATTGTTTTTCGTGCATTAGGTTTAGTTTCAGATAAACAGATTGTGGAAACGATATTGTATAGTTTGAGTGATAGTGAAGCGTTGCCATATTTGGAGTTGATTCGTCCATCAATTGATGAGGCGAGTCCAATTCGTGATGAACAGTCAGCTTTGGAGTATTGTAGTAAATATGTGATATTGCAGTCAGGGATAAGGCCAGCGACATTTCAGACATCTAATTACAAGTTGTGGCATACGAGGAATTTGATTATGGAGGAGTTTTTGCCCCATGTTGGAAAGAGTCCGGTTAAGAAGGCATATTTCTTGGGATATATGACATTTAGATTGTTGCAATGTTATTTGAATGAGGATTTTGCGGATAGGGATAGTTTTTTGAATAAGCGAGTTGATACAACTGGAGAGTTGATGGCATTTTTGTTCAGGACTCATTTTAAGAAGATGATGAAGGATGTGGAGAATAAGTGTCGTATTGAGTTGCAGAAGCATCGTTTTGGTGATTTGGCGAGTACATTGGGACGTAAGATTAAGAAGAGTGACATTGAGAGTGGTATGAAGTATGGTTTAAGTACTGGTAATTGGGGTTTACAGAATAAGGATAATAAGAAGGGTATTGCTCGTATGTTGAATCGTTTGTCTTATTTAAGTTTTTTGTCAGATTTGCGTAAGATTCAGGCACCTATGGATAAAACTTTGAAGAGTGACCAACCAAGGAGATTGCACAGTACACAGTGGGGACGTATTGATCCAGCAGAAACACCAGAGGGAGCGCCAGTGGGGATTGTGAAGAATATGTCTTTGATGGTGGTGGTTACGGTGGCGAATAGTAGTTTTCCGGTTCGTAATTATTTGGATAATTTGGAGATGAAGAAGTTGGAGGATGTATCACCGGCGATGATTTATGGCAGAGCAAAGGTTATGGTGAATGGAGATTGGGTGGGTATTCATGAGAAGCCGGATGATTTGGTTAAACAGTTGAGAAAATTGAGACGTGAGGGGATGATTAATATTTTTACAAGTATTAGTTGGAATGTGGATATGAATGAGATTCAAATTAATACAGAAGGAGGACGTTTGGCCAGACCGGTGATGGTGGTAGAAGATAACAAGCCATTGATTACAAAGGAGATTATGGAGAAATTGAATAAGAATGAGTTGGAGTGGGATGATTTGTTGACAACAGCGAAGAATGCATTTTGTGTGGAATATTTGGATGTTGCAGAGGAGAATTGTTCAATGATTGCATTAAATCAGGAGTATTTGGATGGAAACAAGAGGGAGAATGAGAAATATTTGCAATATACCCATTGTGAGATTAGTCCGAATTTGATTATGGGTGTGGTTTCATCTAATATTCCTTTGGCGGATAGACAACAGGCGCCTCGTGTTATTTTTTATTGTGCACAGTCCAAACAGGCGATTGGTATTTATGCAACTAATTATGAAGACCGTTTTGATAGTAGTGGTTCATCTTTATATTATCCCCAACGTCCTTTGATTACGACGGAAAACTCGGATATTATTAATGTGAATCGTATTCCCAATGGTCAGAATGTGGTGATTGCAATTCAGACTTATACGGGATATAATCAGGAGGATAGTATTATTTTGAATAAGAGTTCATTGGAGAGGGGTATGTTTGTGACGAGTTATTTCCGGACATATGAGGGGAAAGAGCAGAAGAATCAGAGTACATTGGAGGAGGAGAAGTTTTGCAAGCCGGTTAAGTTGAATCCAAATGGGACACCACGGACAGCGGGTATGAAGGAGGGTCATAGTTATGGAAAATTGGAGGATAATGGATTTGTGAAAGTAGGGACGAGGGTGAGTGGTGGAGATGCAATTATTGGTAAGTGTATTCCATTGAAGACGACGAGTGATGATGAGATTAAGTATAGGGATGCGTCTACTTTTGTGAAGTCTAATGAGAGTGGAGTGGTGGATAAGGTTTATGTGAACAAGGATGGGGAAGGGTTTAAGTTTGGTCGTGTGCGTGTGAGGAGTGAGAGAATACCGGAAATCGGTGATAAATTCTGTTTGACTGATTCAGCAGAAGTTTTAACTGAAAATGGATGGATTAATATTACACAAGTGACTAAGGAACATAAGGTTGCACAACTTGTGGATGGAGAAAAGATAGAGTATGTGAATCCAACTGACATCCACCATTATGGTTATAAAGGAGACATGTATAAACTCAGAAGCCAACAAGTGGATATTGATTGCACAATTGACCATGATTTGTATGTTAAAAGAAGAGATAAAAAAGCTTTTGAAAGAATTGCAGCAGGCAAAGTATTTGGAAAAAGATTTAACCTCAAGAAAGATTGTATTAAAAATGGAAATATTATTTCTAAAATTGAGATTGGTGATAAAATTTACAACATGAATGCGTTTTTACAATTTCTAGGTATATTTATTTCGGATGGATGTATTGTTAATAATAAAATCTCCATTGCAGCGGGAAAAGAAAGAAAAATAAGAAACCTTTACAATGCTTGTGATATTCTTGGATTAAATGTGTTATTTTCAAAGAAATCTGATTCTCATTTAAATTCAATGGAACACAATACCACGCATATTATTAATAACAAGGATTTTTCAAACTTTTTAAATGAATTAAATGTTGGTGCATTAAACAAGTATCTTCCTGAGTGGGTATGGAAATTAAATACTGAACAATCAAGAATTCTTCTTGAAAGTTTAATTGAAGGTGATGGAAGTAAAAATAATACTGGTTCTGTTTGTTATTATACTTCTTCAAAAAGACTTGCTGATGATGTTATGAAACTTGCTATTCATTCAGGATGGAGTGGTACTATTAAAACACTTAGAAACGAAGGTGAGGAATGGAATATTCGAGGAAGAACTGGTAAAATTAATGCGGATTGTCTTTCTGTTAGAATTAATAAATCAAAGAATGAACCAACAATTAATCATGGACATTGTAAAAAACAAAATGGACAATTAGAAGAATTGTACAAATATGATGGTGATGTTTATTGTTTAGAAGTTCCCAGCCATGTGTTTATGATTCGTCAAAATATGAAGAATGTTTGGATTGGAAATTGTAGTAAATTTGGACAGAAAGGAACTTGTGGTATTACATATAGCCAAGAGGATATGCCTTTTAGTAAAAATGGCATTGTACCAGATATGATTATTAATCCTCATGCATTCCCTAAGCGTATGACAATTGGTCAGTTGATTGAAACAGTTTTGGGTAAAACTGCAGCAATGAAAGGTTATAGTATTGATGGTACACCTTTTAATAAGTTGAATCCAGTGGACATTGCAGATGTTTTAGAAAAAGAGGGATTCCAGAGGAATGGTAAGGAAGTTTTGTATAATGGGAAGACTGGTGAACAAATCCAGACTGCTATTTTTATTGGACCCAATTATTACCATAGACTTAAGCATATGGTTCAAGATAAAGTGCATTGCTTGAGAGAAGAGCATGATGTATTGACTTTAAAGGGATGGAAAAAAATACAAGATATTACAAAAGCAGATAAGGTAGCAATATTAAATCCTTCTACAAATAAGAGGGAATGGCATTATCCTTTAGATATTGTTAAATTTTCTGATTATCATGGTGCTATGTATAGTATTGATGAACAAAATGTTAAAATGGAAGTTACATATGACCATAGAATGTGGATTAGCAAGGATGGGGAAAAGTTTTATTTAGAAAAAGTGCAGAATATCAATGGTGTAGTTTATTATCAGACTGACAAGGAAATTGTTAAAATTTCCAATATTAAAAAGTCATTTATTCAACAAAATGGTACAGATGTTTATTGTTTAACTGTACCTCACAGCATTTTTATGATTAGATACAAAAATGGTAAACCAGTTTGGACAGGAAATAGTCGTGCGTCTGGACCATATTCACAATTAGTTAGGCAGCCAAGTGTTGGCAGAGCACGTGACGGTGGTTTGCGTATGGGTGAGATGGAGCGTGATTCTCTGATATCTCATTCAAGTCTGTTGTTTTTAAAAGAACGTATGTTTGATGTTTCGGACAAATATTTTGTGACATTGAGTAAGGAGACGGGTATGATATCAGCGGTGAATAAGGAGAAGGGGATTTACAATAATTTGTATGGGACGAACAATACAGATTTTGTGAGGGTGCAGATACCATATGCAACAAAATTGTTTATGCAGGAGTTGTATACGATGGGTGTGGTTATGAAGTTGAAGACTGGTGATGGATTGATTAAGAAGTCTGTTGCAGTTAATGCGCAGTGATTTTTTATAAAAATTAGAGATTGCGTGATTTGTTAAAAATAATATTTAATTTTCTAAATTAAATATTATGTTTTTAGATTTGTTCCAGAAACTTTCTTCATCACATTCAGTTGCATTTGTTACAAAAGACAACAAACAGTTGACATGGTTTGAATATTATTTAACCTGTACAAGATTCGCCAATTCATTAAAAAAATACGAAATAACCGGTTCAGTTGCCATTATGGGTTTTAATACACCAGAATGGTTTATGGCAGCAGTTGGTGCAATAATGAATGGCAATATTTACACTGGCATTTATCCTACTAATGGACCAGAGGAAGTCCACCATGTTTTGGAAACCTCTGAAGCAGATGTTTTAGTCATTGAAAATGTACAATTACTACAAAAAATCCAACTTAAAAAATCTATTAAACATATCCTTGTTTATAACGAAACACCTGAAATAAAACTTTACCATGATATACCCATCAAATCATTCCACGACTTCTGTGGGGAATCTAACACATTTCGTAAAATTTCTTTAAATACACAACAAAGTGATGTGATAACTTATATAATGACGAGTGGGACAACGAGTCGTAGTAAGGCGGTGAGTATAACATATGGGAATGTGAGTTATACATGTGAGAAGATGGTGGAGAGGTATAATTTGCGGTCAGAGAGGTTAGTATCATATTTGCCGTTATCGCATATAGCAGCGAGTATGTTGGATATTTTTTGTCATTTTTATCATGGGGGTACGGTATATTTTGCGAAACCGGATGCATTGCAGGGGAGTTTGGTGGAGACATTGAAGGTAGGAAGGCCAACAGTGTTTTTGGGTGTACCGAGGGTTTGGGAGAAGATAATGGAGAAGATGAAGAAGACTGCAGAACAGAAATACGCAGGGACGATTGGTGGGATATTAAAGTCAATTATGGATGTGGCAAAAAGTATTGCATTGCAGTATAATGATAGTCAGATGAATAATGAGAGGATATCTAAAATGACGGTTGTTATTTATAATATATGTAAATTGGTGTTTTTCCGTAAGATAAAGAAGGCGATTGGATTACAGGAATGCAAGTTGCATTTAAGTGGGGCGGCGCCTATTGCGAAGGATACATTAAATTATTTTTCGCAGATTGATATAGTTATTTATGAAATTTTCGGGATGAGTGAAACATGTGGTGTCATATCTGGGAGTGGTAGAAATTTTTACAGAAAAGGCAGCGTTGGTGTTCCACTAATTGGTGAAGTTAAGATAGCAGATGACGGCGAAATTTTATATAAAGGATTGAACAATTTTATTGGATATAAAGGCAATAAAGAAGCAACTGATGAAACGTTAGATAAAGATGGCTGGTTACACACAGGAGATATAGGAACAATTGATAAAGATGGATTTTTGTATATAACAGGTAGAAAGAAGGAATTGATTATAACAGCGGGAGGTGAGAATGTTGCTCCTGTTTTGATAGAACAACAGATTAAAAAATTTGCACCAGAGATATCGCAAGTGATAGTGATAGGTGACCAGAAGAAGTTTTTGAGTTGCTTGGTGACTTTACCATTTTTGCCGAATAAAACTTTAGCAACTAATGGTATATCGGCAGATTGGGAGGATAAGAAATGGCAAGAATATGTGCAATTGGCAGTGGATAAATATAATGCAAATCCGGTATCTAAGGCGCAAAAGATACAGAAGTTTGTTATTTTGCCGGAGGATGTAACAGTAGAAAACGAGTGTATGACACCAACTATGAAGATGAAGAGGGCAGTTATTGCGAAGAAATTTAAGTCGCAGATAGATAGTATGTATTTATAAATAAGATTGAATAAAAACACCAACATTATTGGTGAATAGATTGTTTAATTCTTTCTCTAAAGTTTTACCATTTTTTTTGAAATTGAAATGTAAGAATACTCCGTTGCAATTTTCTTCACTGCCATTATATTCAACATCGCATCCATTAAAAGTTAGGTATAAATATTCTGGCACACTTTTATTTTGTCTACTTATACCACAAAATTGTATGTAAAATGTTTTGTTTTTGTTTAAGTTTTCTTCTAATTGATTGTTAAATTCTTTATAGTCTACAAAACGAATGTCTTTGTTATCTTTTCCTAAATAGTAAAATTGCAATCCACTATTTCTTAAAGTGTTAGGTATAACTTCTAAAATAAGACGATTTCCTTTTACACTATCAACTGAACAAACACTGTTTATTGTTGCATTCATATTATTGTTGACAAAATATTTTAGCTATTTTAACAATAATATTTTTTACAATATTTTAGCTATTTTAACAATAATATTTTTTACAATATTTTAGCTATTTTAACAATAATACCGGATGGCCACCGCCATTTCGCTCATCTCCATTCGCTGCGCTCATTCCGTTCTCGAAAGGCTCCCGTGGCCTATCCTCGTGGGCTGCCGCTCCTCGCCAATAACCCAGCTCAGCTGGGTTATTGGCTGCGGCTCACTAAAAATGCGCAAAGCGCATTTTTAGCTCG
>JGI10211J34971_10003567_pt1 | contig 12440 bp, 16 predicted proteins | sample Etolagsediment_FD_34971 | JGI IMG/M metagenome (IMG submission 34971) | reverse complement strand
GAATTTGCGATCTCCCGGAGTGCTTTGACCCGGGCGGTCCTTCGAGGAACCAGAGAGTTTTTGGAGCAGGGAGAGTTTAAAACCGCATCTGAGATGGAGATAGTAGAGCGGCTTCGCTTTCTCCTGAAGTAATCGAAACCCAGACTCATACCAGGGCCAGAGGATAAAACCTCTGGCCCCATTTTCAGTTCTACCCGGAGAAGAAAGATGTATGTGCGAGAAGTGGGACCGCCAATGACGTGGAGCGAACCGTTTCAGGAGCGGTTGAAACACCCGATTGAAAGCCTGCGATCCGAAGAGTTACTCCAGATAGCGACGTGTAAAGAAGAGGCTCGAGCGATCCTGGAGAAAACTGGATTGGCTACTCTGATCAACATCGGTTATGAAGAAATGACCAAGCTGTTCCCATTCAAACGAGCGGCAATCCTCGTCTGCGCGTTTGAACTCGCTCGGAGAGGACTACAGAAGGGTATCGGCGTTTTACCTGCGATATCATGCCCAGAGGATACTTTACCATTCCTGCTTTCCATCCGAAAGGAAAACAAGGAGCACTTCATCTGTCTCTACATGAATGCGAGGAACCAGGTGATCCATCAGGAAACCATCTCGATCGGGTCGCTATCGGCGTCAATCGTCCATCCGCGCGAGATCTTCGCGGTTGCGATCCAACACAGCGCAGCCAGCATTATCCTCGCGCACAATCATCCGAGCGATGACGTGTCACCGAGCAAAGACGACATCGAGTTGACCCGTCGGCTGGTCAAAGCCGGTGAAATAATGGGCCTTGAGATATTGGACCATATAGTCATCAGCAGGTCAGATTTCATGAGCTTAAAAGAACGTGGGGTGATGTAATGGGAAACCTATTCGAATTGGGCCACCTGGTAGCGACGCCAGGAGTGCTCGAGCAGCTGACACCAGAAGAGATCATCGAATGCGTTGAGCGCCATGTCAGTGGCGATTGGGGTTCGGTTCCTCCCGAAGATGCGGCTGAGAATGAATATTCTCTCGAGAAGGGGTTCAGGATCTTGTCTGCGTATGACGTGAGAGGAATTCGTGTGTGGTGTTTGAGTGAGGCTAATCGATCCTCAACTTGCCTGCTGCTCCCGAGCGAGTACTGAATGAAAATGAAACCGGTTCTGGTTACACTGGTGATTTTGGTCCTGTACCAGCCGTCCTTCGCCGAATCTGTGGCGTTTTCGATTCATGCAGGGAAGGTTGAAGGGCAGGAGTTCCAAAAGGACGATTTTGTCGTCAGTGTGGTTGCCGAATCAATAATTGGCCCGAGTGTCTTTTCGCTTGAAGCGATGATGGCAGGCAATCCAATCACAGGCTTGCCAGAACGAACGACTCTCAAAAGTGTCAATCTCGTCCCGCGCATCATCATCGGATATCATGCCTGTCGGATATCGGCCGGAATTGGCGGTGGGATCGTGGAAAAGGAATCTGCTATGGTCTCACCACAGGGATACCGCGAAGAACACCGCCGGCGAGGTGTTCAGCTTCTTGGCGTCGGTGAACTGAGAGTAGCCGTGGAAAACGATATGTGTATCAGCGGTCGAGTGATGCAGCTGCGCACTCGATTCCCGGGCGTGGAGCAAGGCTGGAGTTCTGCGAGGCTCTACACGGTGGGGTTCGTTATGGGGTTTGGTTGAAAAGGAAGGCCCTCTCCAGTTTCGATAGAGAGGGCCTTCAAGGTTGACCAGTGAGAAGATTACACACTGGCGAAGCTCTGGTAGCGGTTCCCTTCGCTGTAAAGGTGGAGAGCGACGCCGGCCAAAGCAGCACAGCCCTTAAGGGCATTTTTCGAGGCTGATTTATATGTGTTGGCTCGATTGATTATCTCATTATTTCCCTTGGAGCGAATGAAAGAAGCTCCACCAAACCCCTCTTTTCTAATCTCGCGTCCGTTGACAAATAACGTCAGTCTACCTCTGACCAGAACCTCGTCACTGGCAAGCTCATGGACATCAAGGATCTCATATGACCAGTCAATTCCTGAATCAAGCAATCTTTGCACAATCGCAGCACCTTCCACGTAGCTGAGTCCATTTTTATCAAGTACTTGATCGGCTCTAAAGGGATGTTCCAGTATAGCAGAGGTCGGCGATTTCTCAATCGCTACCTGACCTTTTTTAAGAGCTTTAGAAACACATATAATATGTTTACAGTATGGGTATTTGTGTGCTTTCCCGTTACCGCTGCCGTTCGAATTTGCTGCCGATCCTTCGCTCCTCCTTCTGGTAAAATCGTTGCAGTCGCACGTGATGTGACCGTTACGCTTGGTCACAAGATAGTACTGTTCCGGATCCCGCTGTGAAGGAACCCTATACCCTTCGCTTGTCTTCACCACCGGCCTTTCGCTGGTGAGAATCTCCTCCGCTCTCTCTTCCCTCGTCTGCTTGATCGTCGTCTCCATGGTGCCCTCCAGAGTTAATAGTAAGGTTTGAACTCGCTATCATCGCTCGAAATCCCTAACCCAACCGCACTATAACTATCCCCATTGAAACGGTGTCAGAGTCCTGGGCAGACGCGGGGGTATCCAAAAAAAAACGCTCATCAGAGCAGGGCTCAAGAACGATGTCGAGTGGGATATTTGGGGTAGGTTTTAAAAGCCAGCAAAGACACCCCTGACCGGGAGCAAAGAGCGATGGAGACGATAGCCAAGTACACAGTTTTCACCTGTGCGGTCGACGACGAGGTCAGCATTTCTGTCTGGACCGAAACAGCGAGCGAAGCCCAGTCAAAGATCACCAGGGCACTGGAATTGACCGGTTTGAGCGAAGGCTTTGAGGGATTCGAAATCGAACCTTTTGAGGATGAAGTAGACGAAGCGTGCTTGGTCTACCCCGATGGACGAGAGGTCATCGTAGCGGATTTCTGGGAATCTCAGGGGATTGCAGAGATAGCGGATGGCGATATCGCGATCGTCACTACGTTTTCCGAGGTTGAGCAGTGGGCAAGGGTGGTCGCTCTCCGGAGCAGGTGAAGCGCCCAGCTTTCATGTTTCCGAGCGTGTCAACGTCGTCTATACTTCACGTAGAACGCTCTGAGATCGATTCTCCCGCGAGAACGTCATGGAGTTGGAGAATCAATGCCTCTCAGCGTGATTAATGGTTGTAAAGTGGGGGAGAAGAAGGCCCGAAAAGAGCCCTCGGTTTCTCATTCATACTCAACCTTGAACGTTGGACTCTCCTCCGGTCGGCTCTGGCGTTTGTCATAGAGGCGAGTGGTCGAGACATTGGCGTGGCCGAGCCAATCCTGAACCTTGGCGATATCTGCGCCCTTTTCCAGAGCTGTGGTAGCGGCTGTCGCTCGCAAGGCGTGGGGCGACAGGCCATCAAAATGAATCCCCACTTCCTTGGCATATCGAAGAACGATATGCCGATAAACCGCGTCTGGAGAGATCGATTTTTCGAGGTCGCCGGTAGAATTGTTCTTTAGCGGCCGAAAGAGAGGAGTGGCCTTTTTCTTTATAGAGGCCAGGTCCTGTATCTCTCCTCCCTCTGGGAGCAGACCGACGACCACCAGATATTCCTGGGTGAGAGCGATTACCCTGGGGTGTATGGGAATGAACCGAATCTTGTCACCCTTCCCATAGATTTCGAAGTGTGCTATCCCCTGGCGCATCCGTAAATCCTTGACGCGCAAACTGCACAACTCTTCCCGCCGTAGACCATGGTATAGCAGCGTGGCGAGGATCGCTCGGTCACGTTTACCCTTCAAGGTATTTTCCGGTGGCGCATCGAGAAGGAGTTTAGCCTGATCGATGGAGAGCGCTGGCGTCTTTCCCTCGTTGGCGCTTTCCTTGGGGCGCTCTACTCCATAGACCGGGTTTGTCTGGATCGAGTTCTTCTCGCACAGGTAGTCGAAAATCGAGGTCAGCGCCGACAGCCTCCTTCTTGTAGTGGAAGGGGAGAGCGAACGCTTCTTGAGATCATCACGCCAGGCGATGACATGGGCGCGAGTGACCTGTCGGAATTCTTCGGGTTTCTCAATGCCGACGAAGGCCATGAAATCCTGGAGATCGTTCTGGTATGCCTTTCGGGTGCGCTCGTTCTGGATGTTGGCGAACCACTCGAGTTCGGGTGGAACCTGGGCTAGTCCTTGGAACTCGTCGCGGGTGAGCAGTCGGCTTCCCGGCTCCGTCGAGACGACGTCTTCCGAGTGGACTTCGACGATCGCTTGTTCCTGTGCTTTGTTCTTGGCCATGATGACGCTGCCTTCGCTGAGGATGTTAGTTATGATAATATATTTTATCATAACTAAGATGAGAAAGGAAAGCAAGGCGAAAACTTATAAACAATCTCTCATTTAGCTATCCGATTTAGAGCAGAGAAATTTTGGCTTTGTGCGAATAAACGTAAAAAGTAGACATAGGCGAAAAAGTGAATGGTGCATTGGCGCACAAAGTGAAAAATAGTGCCTTAATGCATCAAACATATCTTGACATCGAAGAATATTAAATCATTATTAGGGTGGAGACGTTTCTTTTTCTGCTTCAGTTGTTCAAGGCAGGAAAAGAGAAGCGGGCTTGCCGTTGAGAGGCAAACCCGCCTGAGATAGCCCTAAGCTCGTGTGCGTTTCTTGGTTTGGCAGCCTAACGCGCATGAGCGTGGTGTCCGTAGCAGGGAGCAGTCTTCCCGCGACTGGTTCTGCTAGAGGGGCTATGGCTTAAAGTTATACAGAATATGCCCACCCCGCAAGCGGGTTGCAAGGTGGAAGGAGAACTAGTAGAAGCCCTGTAATGATAGAGCTGTAAGACCTTTATCACCTCCAATTTAAAAAAAATATAGGAGTGAAAAATGGCTATCCACTTTGCACCAATGGGCACTCGTGGTGGGGATTATGGACCTGTTTCCCACAGCGATTTAGAAAACTACATGGAAAATACTGCCATTGATTTGTATCTGTCTTATGGCGTTCGGACGGAACAAAACACAAGTACATACATCTCTCTTGTCAATGACCTCCTAGATGATGTAATCGACGATAGCTCTATAAAGCTTATCATAGATCTTCAGGAGGAAGCCCTGAATGACCTTACTGGCCAAAATCCTGACTATGACAGGATTGATGACATAGCCGACGCCTTCTCTAGTCATTCTAAAGTAGGTGGTTTTTTTATTGAAGAGCCTAATTATAATGACAGATGGCCCGCTAATACAGTGGTCGATCGTGCAAAGACACGTTTGAACAGTTCCAAACCACTGATAGTCGACATATACCGGAGTAGTGCAGATCAATCTGTCTATAATAGTTATGCCAGCTATTGCGATTTTCTCGCCGGATATTACTACCCTCATCCTCAAGGATCGTGGACAAATATAGAGGACATAGTAAATACGAACACGCCGCTTTATTATATGAAAAATGCTTCTCCAGCAACTCCCTTCTATTTTTGCGTTGAAGTAAAGGATATTGATCCATACACGATGCCAAGCGAGGCGGAAATAAACTGGATGACGCACAGAGCGTTGGTTTATGGCGCAAGTGGAATCTTCTTTTATAATTGGTCAAGAAGAGACGACGCCGGTGACTCAGATGATGTAAAAAATGTATGCGAGGCTATATCAGATGCTGACCTTCACAATATACTACCCCGAACCAATAAGGATTCACTAGTAAGTGAATCACTGGGCACTGTGGTGTATAGCTACAGACAAAGCGGAGGAGGGGACTATTATCTTCTTGTGGTAGAGAAGACGCCTGAAACATCAGGGTCACATTCGTTTGAGGCCTACTGTGACTTAGAGGGTGGATACAGCTATTTCGATCACTGTGAAGAAATATATCACAACCCAGGCACTAGTGTAACCGTGCACGATGGAGGAGGCACAAAGAAGCGTTTGAATGGATCGATAGACAGGGGTCAAGTAAAATTGTACCGATTTTTCATTAACACCTAAAGGCAAGAGGATTTTGGGTTATAAAGGTGTGTCATGGACAGAAGGAATTGGCGGAAGATCTTGAGGATAGTGGCTGGATCTGCATTGATAATTGCAGGAAAGGCCATGAGTGAGGAGCAGGCTCAGCTTGTCTTCTGGTCAAACCGAGACAGCCCTGGAGATATATTCATCATGAATGTAGATGGGACTGATTTTCGGAACCTGACGGCAGGACTGGACGGTAGGGTGCACTCGCCGGCTGTGCGCTGGGATGGCTCCAAGATCGCCTTTGTATGGCACGCAGAAGGAGAGGCAACGGGCCTTTATGCCATGGATAAGAACGGGAGCAACATAGAGAAGCTGACAGAGCGTGCCGGTCGACCGTCGTGGTCTCCGGATGGCAGTCAATTGGCATTTATTGCTGAGTCGGTGGTAGGTATCGACATTGAGCAATGGAAAGGAGAGTATGGTCAAGGAGGATGGAGTCCATACGATATTTTTATCCTGAACTGGACCACCCGGAGCCTTCTCAACGTGACCCAGCAACCTATGCCGTTTCCTGATCCGGTGTGGTCTCCGGATGGCAGTTGGATTGCTTTCCAGCAACCTTATACTAGGTCCAACGCCGGCGATCTGTGGGTGATGGAGGCCAGTGGCGCACATCGCCGCCAAGTGACCTATGGAGACAGTGCATTAGCTGATTTCTCATGGTCTCCGGATGGATCAGCGTTGGTCTACGCGACATTTGCGCCGAACTCGAGATCTTCCGGATATGGAATCTGGTTCGTAAACCTGGACGGATCGGGGCAGAAACCCTTGAACCTTCCGTCCAAATTCCAGGCGGCGACGCATCCGGCCTGGTCTCCGGATGGTAAAAAGATTGCCTTTTGGGGGGCCAGTCAGGAATCGGACGATGGTGATATATGGCTGGTAAATGTGGACGGCACAGGAGCGATAAATTTAACAAACTATCCGGCGCAGTATTATGATATCACCTGGATTCGAGGAAATACTGGTACCCCCATGGAATTCACTTCGTGGGGATCCATCAAGAAGCGTTTTTGACCGTGCAGTAATCTTTCTTGCTTATGGTACATCACATCATACTGTGGTCTATGCAGAATGAAGCTTCCCCCCATGTCAAGACCACGGGAAGCGAAAACTAAGGTGGAATGGGGTGGTGTTTTTCCTCTCCTTTTTTGGGTGGAGAGAGATCGGGTGGTGTGGACCTGGCACTCCTTAGCCATATCAGCCCGGTCTCATGGGAAAACGTCATTCTATACGGGGACTACATCCTCAACAGAGACAAGGTGGCTCGGTAAATCCCTTAGCGCCTATTTCCGCACGAATATGCGCAGTAATCTCTAAACGCTGGACTATACCTTTTTGAGGGGTTGGGCCCAACCCCCGTGTTTGGGATATCTGTCAATCAGATAATTCCACACTTTACCTAAAGTATGGAATTAGGAGCAAAGAAAAAGCCCTGTGGCAACCACCACAGGGCTTTGGTTTTGGGTTTTAGAAGAGTCCTTTCTCTTTGAGCGAAAGGAACTGGGTGTCCGCGATGATGATGTGATCTAAGACCTGAATGCCAAGGATTTCGCCGGCGTTGTGCAGGCGGCGGGTTAGTTCAATGTCGTCCTTGGATGGTTCCGGGTTTCCAGACGGGTGGCAATGAGACAGGATGAGGCTGGACGCGCCCATGAGGATAGCTGGCCGGAAGACCTCGCGCGGATGAACGATTGAGGCGGACACAGACCCGATTGAGACTGTGTTTACGCCAAGGACCTGGTTGCGGGCATCCAGAACCACAATGCAGAAAACCTCTCGGTCTTGGAATGCAAGCTGGCGCTGGAGCAGGCCGCGAATGTCGTCAGGCCCAGAAATTAAAGGCTTGGGGAACGGCAGTTCTGGCTGTTCCCGGACCACGCGCACGCCATATCCTTCCCATGCCTGGCTCATGGATGCTTTCTCCCACCTTCGCCCTCCGGGCTTCGGCGGGCAGGCCACTGTTCATCAGGGTTATCAGAGACATTCTTCCTCCATTGAATTTCTCTGAAAGGTTTGGGGATCTGAGTAGCAACCGAACAGAAAACCGGGTTAAGCACCGGGATTGTCTGGTAAAAACCTATTGAAGGGTTTTTCTGGACGGATATCAGCCAGTTTAGACCCAGAAGGATGGGACATATCCGTCCAGCGAAAAGGTCCGTTTTTTCTGGACACTCGTCCGTAAGTCCAAGTGGGATAAGGAAAATAATCTCCTTATCCCGACTTTCTGCTCCAATGCTACTCAGACCCCATAATGGGTTCTATGTAAACCTATAATTCACCGGGATCTGGTCATCAATCAGATCCCGGCTTTGTTTTCACCGTCTTCGTCTTGACGTTCTTCCCCGAGTGACGCCGGCTACAAATTGGCTGCGGCTTTTCTTCAGGTCGTGAATGCCCTTGATTCGACCGGTCTGTAGACTCCATTGGACAGCATAGACATGGCAGCATACGAATGCCTTGCGTTTCACGGGATCACTGGGCCTGAACTTGTGGGAGGAACAGGTGCAACTCCAGCCGTCATCGGCTCCTTGGGTGATGTTGTAGATTTGGCTCGACGTCGAGGACCGGACATAATACCCACTGCGATGTTGGGAGACGAACCCAGCCAATCGTTTCCCTTTTTCTTCTCGCTTTTTCCTCTCAGAAATCTCATCCATCAATTTTTATCTCCTTGAAAATCCCCTAAAAGACAGAGGTGAAAATCAATCTCAGAGACACCTTCGTCTGGCCATTTTTTTCGGTTTTTCAGATACGCTATGCATAGCCAGGTTCTTGAAGCGTGACCGAATTCTGATATACACCAACCAACGCATATTAACTGCCCGTGTCCGTGGGGTAGACCACTGGCGTTACGCCGTGGAAATAAATCTGAGGAGGGACAGCATGACATATTAAATCCGAGGCCAGATCACTTTTTTCTGTATTAGCTTCGCAATTGGAAGCCCTAATGGGTGACCGGCCAGAGCCACCCGTACGGATCGCCTGGATTGGCGCAGGAGTCGAAAACACGAGTTGGGATTCAGATACTCAATAGCTTGCTCCGAACCTCCATCCGTCGATTATACCGGCCAAACCAAACCCACTCCAGAACAAGGGGCGGGTTTCAAATTTGCCGGCCAGCCAACCCTAGAACATCGGCGCGAGCCCAAAATTCCCCTTGTCCCCGACCTGTTACGCCACGTTACCGGTACCTGTTACGTGACGTTACACCCGGTCAGTATATTAAGAAAGTACGTACTCATGTACCCCCTCCCTGGATGCCCGCTATCGTGGGAGTGAACGAGCTCGCGCGTGGGCGCGTGCGAGCCGTGGATCCGGGGCTCCGCCGATTCTGGCTCTCTCTTCCCCAGATTCCTCCAAGCCGACGCTCTCGGTGCGCCACGTCACCCATCTTGCCCCTTTCTGAGCCCCTATTCTACCCCTGCCAGAAGAGAACAGAAGCAGGGACTTGACAGGACGTAATCGGGTTATTATCTTTTAACCAGTGGATAAATAGTTTTTAAAGGAGGATTGAACACTATGGCCAAAAAATCGAGTGGGACCAGGGGTCGACCATCGCTAAAAAAGAAGCCCATGACGCAATTTACCCTGATCCTCCCAGAGGAGATGGTCGAATTCGTTGACGGTCTGGCCAACACAATGGTCCAGGCCACGGGCCAGAGCTGCTTTTCGAGATCGGCCATCATCCGAGCCTTGCTCAAGGGCCTAAGCGACGTGGAGGGTGTGGAGCGCCCCCTGTCGCAGGTGTCCAGCGAGTTGATTCTCGAGAAGGCCTTCGGGATGTCGCTTCGTCGGCTCGTCAAAGATGAAAATGCGATCAAGGACGCCACATTGGCATCTTGGATCGCTCCGAAACCAGAGCCAGAGGAAGAAGATGGCGACAGCCAAGGATAGTAGAACACTACCATAGAAAGGGGGTGTAATCGACCACGGAGAGTGTCGGACAAAAAGGGCCAACCGCTGCCGCCCTACAGTGCAGCGGACAACGAGGTGCCGGAAGGCACCGCCACAAAAGGAGAGTCAGTTTTGACTGCTCTTACTAGCTCCACCTCAGCACCCGTTTCGAATACGTGCGATCAGCGGTATTCTAAACGGTACGGGACCACCAGCATCAGTTCCAGCTCCATCCTCTCTGTTGCGGAAGACGTTCTCCGCGCCAACGGTGGAGAAGGAACGATGCAGCAGATCATTGACGCGGTCGTGGAACACCATACCGTGAACAACGATCTGCGCACGGCGATGCGCAATTACTGCGGTCGCAAAGGCGTTGATCCGGCTAATCTCAGTGACGACCAGGTCGATGAGATTATCGTCCGCGAGGTTCGGCGGCGCGTCTGTTCGGCCATCAATGATGACAATACCTCGGGCAAGTTTCGCAAACGTCCGGTCGATCCGACCAAGCGCGTGTGGAACGGCAGGAAGGAGAACTGGTATGGAAGCCGCTAACCAGGAAGTTGTCATGTTGCCGGCCCCCTTTAATGCCATCGACCAGTCTGATCCCGAAGAACAGCCGCCGACGGAGCGCAAGCGCCGTGGACGCAGGGCTGCTCTCGATCTGCGCGTCGCCAGCGTGGAACCGCGCCAGGACGGCAATGGCGCTATTGCCGATGCCATCCTGGTCGATGGCAAGGGTAAGGCGGTTGGCGTCGTCACGCTCGTCGACGATGGTGATGGTCGCGTGCTGCGCGTCGAAGGACGGACCGACAAGGCCGCTGAGGATCTGGCCGCGAGAGAGATCTTTCGCAGCATCGGCGCAATTGGCGACCAGGAGTATGAGGTGCGCCAGGTCTCTGTCCGCACTGTCACGGTCGCCCCGCTGCCCAGCGCTGCTGACATCCTGGCTGAGTTGCGGCAGAAGAAGAACGGCACTCCCGAGAGTGTCGAGACCGCGCAAAACGAAGGCTCCCACGATGCGGGTGAGACCGCTTCGCAGGAGCCTGAATCGCAGGGCCAGGGCGAAAGCTCTGAAGCCGTAGTCGAAGCAGCACAAAGCTAACGTCCGTTGGCTCGCGTCCCTCCCTGTTCGAGCAGGGAGGGGCGTTTTACTTAATACTATTATAAATATAGGTGACTAAAATGTCAGCCACAACGACAAACGAAGCTGGAGTAACAGAAGTACAGCAGCCGGAAACGTCCTTCCGCATCNAGNANCTTCGGCTGTCTNCNGGTTNTANCNGNGCNGGTGAAACCAAAANGCTGGTNACGACGGTGCCGGTNNGNAAACCAGACCGTCAATGGTTTGTCCGAACCAACCCAGACCCCGCCTACCGTCTGGACACGTACATGCTCGAACTCAAGGAAGAGCGCGAAACGTACCTTGTCGCGCCGGATCTGTGGCCAGAGCTGCTGGGAGAGGTCGTGGCGAAGACGATCTTCACCGGCATCAACCGTCAGGGTACAACTTTCGTGTGGCCTATTCGCTTGCCTGGCGAAGATGGTCGTCGAGACACGTGGAATGAGTCTGCGCTACAAGCGGCAGAACTGGCGATGGCTTCATGGGTCAGGGTTGCTTCGAACATGTCTGCCGGTGGGTACGATGTCCACCAGGCGGTGGGCGACATTCCGGAGCCGGTGTGGCCGGAAAAGACCTTCGAAGAGTTGCTGCACGTGGCATTCCGCCACATGTACATCGACAGCCTCGATCACCCGGTAATCCGCCAGCTGCAGGGAGCCGTGTGACATGAAAAAATGCCTCGCTGATTTTAGTGAGGTATTGCTGGTGGACTACGAATACAATGCCCCATCGGGCGAGCGGCAAACGCCGACTTGCTCGGTGGGGCATTTTCTTTTTTCTGGAGAGAAGATTCGACTATGGGAGGACGAACTTCTTACCCTCCCCCACCCGCCATACCCCACAGATTCCGACACTCTGTTCGTCGCGTATTATGCCTCCGCTGAACTCAGGTGCCATCTAAATCTTTGCTGGCCACTCCCGGTCCACGTGCTCGATTTATTCACCGAGTTCCGATGCATGACCAATGGTCTGTACCTGCCCCATGGCAGTGGGCTTGTAGGGGCGCTGATACATTTTGGTCTGGATTCCATCGGCTATGAGGAGAAGGACTCCATGCGCCAACTCATCATGCGCGGTGGACCGTGGACAGCCCAGGAGATCGATGCGATTCTGGACTACTGCGCCAGCGACGTTGAGGCTCTGGAGAAGCTGCTGGCAAAAATGCTGCCGGTAATCGATCTACCGCGTGCACTGCTCAGGGGCCGGTTCATGGCTGCCGCCGCTCAGATTGAGTACGCCGGTATTCCCATCGATACAGATGCTCTTTCGACGCTGCGGAGATACTGGAAGCCGGTCCAAAGGCGGCTCGTCGAGATTGTTGATGCGAATTACGGGGTTTATGAGAACCACCTATTCCAGGCTGATCGATGGGCTGCTTGGTTGGCGAGAAACGGGATTCCCTGGCCCAGGTTGCCGCCCATCAAAAAGAAAGTAATGGGGCAAGGTTCCCAGCTGCAGCGCCCCGAAAGGCTGGCTCTGGACAGCGA
>JGI10211J34971_10003564_pt1 | contig 12444 bp, 9 predicted proteins | sample Etolagsediment_FD_34971 | JGI IMG/M metagenome (IMG submission 34971) | reverse complement strand
CTCGATCTGCCCCGTCGGCAGGCCCCGCAGGCAGGCATCTGGCACGCCGAACTGCAGCCGCCACGGAGCCCGGCCGAAGTCGCCGTCTTCGACGTTGACTGCAAGACGCTGAAGTGGAGCTACAACGTCTCGGCCCATCACCCCTCGCTCCCCGCGAACGAGTTCTGGACCTACCTCGACAAGACGGCGATGGTCGTGGCGGGACGGTGGGCGCACATCGGTTGGGTAGACCTGACGGCGACCGAGGCAACGCTAAGGCTGATCTCGCTCGACATTGCCGCCAATCAACCCAACGCCAGGGCGCAGACCGTGCCTCTCGGCTTTGACTCCCGGACCAACCGACGGTCGGCCCTGTTCGACCTGATCGCTGCTGACGGGGTGCTGTACGCGCTCGTGACGCAGTCGGACAAACTCCACATCCGAGATCCACGCTGGGAAAGCCAGCTTGTAGTGGCCATCGGAAATGCGAGGCGAGAATGAGCGAGAGACTGGCTGGAAGAGTCGCCGTCATCACCGGTTCGACATCGGGCATCGGGTGCGCGACGGCGGAACGCTTTGCCGAGGAAGGCGCGACCGTGGTGGTCAGCGATGACAGTGCCCGAATCGGCCCGGGCGAGGACGTTGCCAAAGGCATCCGACAGGCGGGTGGCAAGGCCGTCTACGCTCGGGCTGATGTGACGTGCCGAGACGACCTGGATGCGCTCATCGAGTTCACCGTGCAGCGATTTGGTCGCCTGGACGTCCTGATGAACAACGCCGTTTGCGGCGGCAGTGCCGACGTGGTCGACCAGAACGAAGACGAATGGGACCGGACGTTTGCGTCGTCCGTGAAGGCTTGCTTCCTGACTGCGAAGTTCGCGATCCCGCACATGATCGCCGGGAGCGGCGGCTCGATCATCAACACGTCGTCCGTACACGGACTTCTCGGCGGCCGCGGTTCGGCCGCCTACGACGCGGCCAAAGCCGGGATCATCAACCTGACCCGGCAGATCGCCGTGACCTATGGAGGTCACGGCATCCGTGCCAACGCGCTCTGCCCGGGCCGGATTCTGACGGAAGCCAAGAACGCGTGGATCAAGGAACATCCGGAAGAGGTCCGTCGCCAGTCGATCAATTACCCACTTGGCCGGGCCGGCACCGTGCGCGAAGCGGCCAACGCGGCCCTGTTCCTGGCCTCGGACGAGTCGTCGTATGTCACTGGTCACGCTCTCCTCGTGGACGGCGGGCTGACAGCTCAGCTCCAGGATTCCGCCGGCGCGACCATGGACCAGTGGTGGATGGAACAACAGATGGAAGAAGACAGATGGAAATGCTCAGGAACTTGATCCCGGTGCTGCTATTGGCTCTTCCGACAACGCTCCTCGCGGAGCCGTTGAGGGTCTACATGATCGGCAACAGCCTGACGGACGAGGTGAAATACGACACGTGGGTACAATTCTGCAAGGATGCGGGGTCGGACGTGCTCTATGCTCGGAAGATGATCCCCGGCGCCCCGATCTGTTGGCATAGGGACCACCCGGACCAGGGATTCAATACCAAACCATACGGGTACCCGGACAAAGCCTTCAGAGAGCATCCGTGGGACGTTCTGACCATGCAGCCGTTTGTGTCGGCTGACCGGGAAATCCCAGCTGCCGTCCACTACGCGGAGCTCCTCTGGGCGAACTGCCCGAACGCGCGCATCTACATCTACGCGCAGTGGCCCAATCGGCGACACGATGACTGGGAGAAGGCCTGGATCGAGCACTTCCGTCCCAGCTACGACGACGTTCTGGCAGGGCTGCGTGACGCCACGGACAGGGATGCGCAGACGTTCATGATTCCGGCCGGCCACGCCATGCACCGCCTTCAGAAGAAGATGGCGCTCGGCCTGGTGCCCGGTTACATGACCGCCTGGGATCTCTATCAGGACGGTGTCCACGTCAACAACGTGGGATCGTACCTGGTCGGGTTGAGCTACTACTCCACGATCTTCGGCAGGAGTCCGGTCGGTCTGCCCGTCGGAGGTTATCAGGGCGAGATGGGAACGGGAGCCGACTATCACGCCATTTCACCGGAACTGGCGGAGGTCGTCCAGGAAACCGTATGGGAGGCGGTCACGGCGCATATCGACAGCGGCGTCACGACGGACACGCCTGTTGCCGTGACGCTTCCCGGCCTTCTCCCGGCCGTCGTGGGCGAACCCTACTCCGCACAACTGGACGCTGCCTACGGAACGCCGCCCTACGCATGGTCTCTGGCTGACGACTTCCTGCCGGAAGGGCTGACGCTGGACGCGAACGGCCTTCTGAGAGGGACGCCTCCCGAGTGCACCAAGTCGCTGTTTGCGGTTCGAGTGACCGACGCAGAGGGACAGGAGGCGACGGGGCAGTTCGCACTCTCGGTCGCTGCGGACTCCGCACCGAAGGTGGTTACGATCGAGTTGCCTGAGTTGCGGCAGGGGCGGTTCGTTGACGTCCGACTTCTCGCCGAAGGCGGCAACGGGGTCAGAAGTTGGTCGGTCAGCGACGGCGAGTTGCCCGAAGGGCTGGTTCTGGAGGCCGGGGGACGCGTTTACGGGTCGCCCGCGGCCTCGGGACCGTTTGAGGCCACGCTAACCGTCACGGATGCCGACGGGGCGAATCCCGAGACGGACAGTCGCTCGTTCAACGGAACCATCAGCCCTGCCGACCCCGAGAGCGTGTGCTTCGCCCGAAAGGCGGAGAAGGCACCCACGGTCGACGGCAAGCTCGATCCCGCCGAGGGATGGGATCTCCAGGCCACGTTCGGCAAGACATTGGTCGGAACGCCAAACAACCGTGTTCGGTTTGACGCACAGTGGCACGGCGGCGATCTCTATGTCGGCGTCGAGGTGGATGATGCGTCCGTCATCACGCAGGAGGGCTGGGGAAAGCGACACTACGACATGGACTGCATCGTGTTCTACTTCGACGGCCTCAACAACCGCGAAGCGACCTACAACTTCGACGACCGCAGGCTTGTCCTCGGTCCAACGACCAAGGGCAGCAAGGACGACCGCAACTCCGTCGGGCCACGGCTGCTCGGGAACGTCAAGTCCCTTCGGACGACAGGCGGTTTCAAAATGGAAGCAAGTTTCAAGCTGAGCGACCTTGGCGTTCCCAACCAAACGCCCGGCGCCAAGTACGATGCGGCGGGAGCCGTGCTCGGCTTTGACCTCGTGAACCGTGACATCGACGTCAAGGGCGGTGAACAGACGCGCCTGGGCTGGCAGGGAACGGCTGACAACCCGGACGACGCAAGTCAGTTCGGAACGTTGATCCTCAACCCCTGAAACGAAACGGAATGAACAGCATGAGCAATCTGTATGACCGGTGCGCGAAAGACAATGTGACGTACGACGTGATCGTGTGTGGTGGTGGGCCCGCAGCCATCGGTGCCGTGCTCGGGGCGGCGATGAACGGCGCGTCCGTCCTGGTGCTGGAAGCGCGCAGTCAGTTCGGCGGCACGGCCACGGCCGCTATGTGGATGGAAATCAATTTCATCTTCAAGGACAACAACGAGACCGACCGCGGCGGAGTGCACAGGATTCTCATCGACGCTATTCGCTCGTGGGGGCCCGATGCGTCGATCCCGGGCAGTCGCAACCCGAACTCGCCCGGCAGCGGCGGCAACCTCGACGTCCATCCCGAGTACCTCAAGAAAGTCATCTTCGACCTGTTCGAACAGTACGGGGTCGATTACCAGCTCTACAGCCCTGTGGTGGATGTGGAGAAGGACGGCGATTGCGTGACCGGCGTGGTCATCGCGGCCAAGGAAGGGCGCGTGCCCTATCGCGGCAAGACCATCATCGACGCGACCGGTGACGGCGACGTGGCCTTCCTGGCGGGATGTGAAATGGAGACCGAGGGCGATCCCGAGACCGGCTGGCGCCCGCCGGTCACCGTGGCCTGGGCTGTGTGCAATGTGGACTGTGAGCGGTTCTTCGCCTGGTTGGAGGAAGGGGTCGAGTTGGATCGTCACCAGTTCAGACACTTCAACGAGATGATCGGTGCCTATCGCGGGAAGGGCTACAATCTGCCCGCCTGGATGGGTCTGAACAAGACGACCATCCCCGGCGTTGTGTCCATCAACAACGGAACATCCCTGCACATGCGGCTCGACTGTTCGAAGAGCGAAACGCTGACTCTGATGGAGAAGATGGCCATCGACCAGGCGCTCGACTTCATTCGTCTCGCCCGCGACATCAAGATCCCCGGCATGGAAAACGCCTGCCTGGCGCGAACGGGCGGCTACGCCATGGCCCGTGACACGCGGCGATTGGTGGGCGAATACCGGTTCAACAACACGGACGTCATGGAAGGCACCGACTTCGAGGATGCCGTGGCGAGTAAGTACGGCGGCAGCGATCCGGTGGGCGAGAAGCGCCCCTACACGGGCATCAAGCAAGGAGCGCTGTATCCGTACCGTTCGCTTCTGCCGAAAGACGTGGACGGGTTGCTCGTGGCCGGTCGTTGCGGCTCGGCGACCATGCTCGGCCACTACGGCGGCAAGAGCATGGGCAACATGATCTCTATCGGCCAAGGCGCCGGAGTCGCCGCTGCCCTCTGCGCCAGAGAGGACGTGCAGCCCAGGCAACTCGACGTTTGCCTGGTCCAGGAACGACTCAACGAGATGGGGGTCAACCTGTGATATGACGCGCGGAGGCCGGCTCATGGGGCAGGCAGCGGGGGGCGGAGTCCCGGCAGTCGCCACGCCTCAGTCCTGTTGTCCCGTAACAGTGAGTGTCACTTTGCGCACCGAAAGACTGTCGTCCCCGGAGAACAGCAGATAGGCCGTGGTCCCGTCCTCGCTCATCCATTTGGTGGGCAGGCTGCACATCTCGCCGGGACCGACATCCCACTCCTCGGTGTAGTAGACCGTTGTCCATGGCCCCCACGGCTCCGGCGCGTCATAGATGCCGAAGCCGCCGGCGAAGCGTGTGTCTTTGCCGGGGATGATCTGACACAGCAGGTATCGCTTCATTCCGGCGTTATACGTCACGGCGAATCGGTAGCACCGCCCCGGATTTGCGAAGACCGCGCCGCGGCGTGCGATGTCAGCAGTCCAACGGGGAGCGTCGTCCTCAACCGCGTTTCCCAGGAACTCATAGGCCGCCCGTTCGCGGATGTGGTCCCGCGGCACACGAGCCAACACAACACGGTCGGCAGCCTTGTAGGCGGAATCGCTGTCGAACGAGTAGACGTACACGTAGTCGTCCCGGGCACCCGAGTAGTCGCGACCGAAGTTCAGGAATGTGGGGAACCCGAAGCTCTCCGTGAACCGCCAATCCGCCCACGTCCACGTCTTGCCGTGGTCGGGCGAGCATGCCAGTTGCGAGTTCCGCGCCCACATAGCTGACGCCCGACCCGAATTCACGGCGTTTGACCCCATTGAGATCGTGCGGCCGATAGGAGTTGTTCCGCCATCTCAGGTTTTTCCGCGTGACGCCGATCGGTCCGAACACGCACTCGAACATCAAGTCGTCCACAACAGTGCCTCGTCCATGCCGGCGTCAGCGGGGGAAACGAACTCCCAGTCTCTGCCAGGCCAGACGGCATCTTCGCCGAGTACGCCAAACGAGGCAACCAAGAGGAAAGCCAGACAGCCGGGACCAACGAACAGGCAATTGCTTTTCATCCGTCGTGTTGTCCTGCTCAGCGTTCGATGAACCGGAACGGGCCGAAGGCGTTCTGGTTGTGGCTGGGGGCGCCGGTGGTGACGTTGAAGCCCTGGTACTCGCGGTGCTTGCGATCGGTCACACGATGACGCGTGAAGTTGCCGTACCACTCGATGCCCGTGCCGGGCAGCTTGACGTCTTCGAAACTGTCGTAGGGCACAAACACCTCGACCGACCAGAAGCCGTCGCCCACGTGGCCCGCCGCCTTCACATTGGGCGCGTCCCAGCCCGTGTCTTCGCGGCCAACACTGTCGTACAGTGCGCCGTTCGGGTTGACGATGAACTGGTAGTACCCGCGGCGTTCGCCCGATGGGTCGACGAAAATCTCCACGTTGTCGTTCCACCAGATCAGCGAGGCGTCACGACTCTCGCCGCCGATGTCCCGTTTCAGGTTGGCGACGTCCGGCTCGACCATGCGGAAGCCGAACGTGATCCCTCTCCGTGACCACACGGCCTTCAGTTCGGTCGGGAACTCGGGATCAGACTTCCCCTTGTCCGCTTTGATGAAGTGCACGGGCTCGACATCAGCCCACGTAGCGTCGTCGAGCCTGCCGTCTATGGTCGGGTCTTCCGCGACCTGGTAGACGTTGAGCGGCTTGATTCCGGTGCCTTCGACCAGCAACGTGGACTCGTCGAAGAACGCCTGCAGCGCCGGCGCGTAGTAGTTGATCCGGCATGTCGCCAGATTGTCGCCTTGCGCTTCCCGCAACGCCTGTTCGAGGAGCGCCTTGATCCTGAGCACGTCCTCGCGCGGGTAGCTTTGCTCGTACACGGTCTTGGGCGAGAGCACGTGAGGCGACCACTCCGACTTCTCCCAGCCGTCGATCAGCATGCCCACAAGTTCCCGCATCGTGCCGCTTGCCGGCCCGTACATCCGGCGGCAATGCTCGTCGATCACCGCGTCCACGTCGATCCCCGGGTTCCACAGAACTTTGAGCCACACATAGAGCGACAGATGCTGCCGCGGCCAGTGGTCCGCCACGCCATTGATGAAGCTGCCGACCGTCTTGTCCCGGTTGCGCCGGTAGTGTTCCTGGATCGTGTGCGGGAAGAGATAGGCCGCCTTTGTCCTGTTGGCCGGCCAACAGGAGTAGTGCCAGTTCTGGATCTTGCGCCCGGTCAACCGCACCCACGTGTCGATGTTCGCCTGTTCCTCGGAATCGATCTGGCTGTCCTTGTGCTGCGCGAGCCCCGGCATGCCGCATATCTGGATTTCCACATTGTCCGGGAACTCGATGCCTTCCGGCGCGTACGTGTAGTTCTTGTACGGCAGGAAGACGACCACCAAATCCGGCCACCGTTTCTTTGCCTCGCGCCCGAGCTTGGCCACGAACGTCCCGAGCACGCGGCTGGCCGTCCCGTATGCCCCACCGTCCTCGTCCCACAGGGCACGACAATGTTCGCATCGGCACGACACGCCCATGTCGGCCGGCGACACCGTGACGGCTTTGTCTTTCAGGATCGCCCTGCCCCGGTCCTTTGCTCCCTCTCCCTTCAACTGCAGCTCGATCTCTTCCAGATAGGTCTCCAGTGTCCGCGGATTCCCGTAGCAGAGCATGCCGAAATCGCGGTCGCCGTCTCTACGGAGCTGGAATATCTCCGGTCGCGTCTCCGAGTAGACCTTGTCCCAGCCATGGGGCGCATGCACGATCAGTTCCACGGGCCACGAATTGCCGCAGCGCAGACGCCGGTCGTGGTCGCCCATCAGCGATGCGCCGATCGTGGGGCCACCCGAGGGCCAGCGAACGCGCTTGCGGAAGACTGGAGCGTCCGACAGATGAATGGGCGGCACGACCAGAGACGAGGCCGGAACAACCGACGTGCCGACATCGCCCACATCGTCCCGATACTCCGGCCAGTACCAGCGCACGCCAACGAACCGTTCCAGAAACTCATAGACCCCGTGGACCGTACCGGCCGTGCCGTTGCCCACGATGAAGATCGTGTCCGCGGCCGTTTTGATCGCGAACCCCTCGACCGGCATATCGGTTCCCACCAAGCCGGCGTCCGCCGCGGTCTGGCATTCGCCGATCATGATCGTCGTTCCCTCTCCCCTCTCGGAGGCAAACGGCAGCTCAGCGCCAGTCGTTTTCTTGATGTAGTCCTGCAGGTCCTGCACGGCGCGGGACAGCCCACGTCCTTCTCTCCCCGGCACGACAAGCCGCTGCCCCTGGAGCTTGCCTGCCGGCACGACGATCGATCCGACCGGTTTCCCGTCCCGGACCAGTGCGACGGGCTCGTGCTTCGGCGCAGCGCGAACGGCCACCGGGTTGAGGTCGTCCGCCAAAACCGTTCCGGCAACACACGGACACATCACTGCAGCGATTGCGTTCCTCCATCGGGCCATCGTGCGGACTCCTCATCTGCTGATTGACGCCTCAGTCGTCATGACAGGATACAGTACCGTCAAATTCTCCCGTCACGCATCGCACGGACCCGGGCTCGGGGGACTTCACGCGCCGGCGGACGGTCAACAAGGGATACATGACTGAGCCATGACACGGAGAGACGTGACGATGATCTTGCGACTGGCCAACAGTCGTCTCGCCTTGCTGACCGGGACGAGTCTGGTGTGGGCCTTGTTGGCAGCAGGCTGCAATCGCGGCGGTTTTGTCCCGGGCGACGCGGTACCGGAAACCGGGGAGAAGCTCCCGTATGCTCGTTTCCTCGCCGATACTGGCGACGTCGTCGACCTCACGCAGTGTGCCGAGGGCAAGAGGATCGTGCTGGTGCTTCTCCGCGGGTTCCCGGGCTACGTCTGTCCGTATTGCACCAAACAGACTGCGGAGCTCGTCCGGGCCGTGGACAGACTGGATGCCCTGAATGCCGTGGTCTACGTTGTCTACCCGGGGCCCTCCGACAAGATCCGCGCGTTTACCAAGTCGGTTACACGTCAGCTCGAGGAACGTCCGGATTTCAGTCTACCGTTCCGTGTCCTGCTCGACGTCGACCTGGCGGCGGTGAAAGCCATCGGTCTGGTCGGGGATCTGGCCGTCCCCGCCACCTTCGTGCTCGCCGACGACGGAACGGTCCTGTACCGCCACATTGGCAGGAACAAAGCCGACCGAGCCGACATCGGGACAGTGCTCGACTTCCTGAAAGGCCACGCTGCGAAGAGCGCGCCATGACTGCTGACCGGGAGAGCCTCACGGGTGACACCACTATCCCGGCTGGCGACAGTCAAGCCGTGCTCGCAGGCCGCCCCCTGTCCGATGAGCAGAGCCTGCTTTCCCTCCCGGGGTACGAGCTCCTGAGGCTCCTGGGGCAAGGCGGAATGGGGTCCGTCTTCCTTGCACGTCAGACGAGCCTGAACCGACTCGTCGCAGTCAAGATGCTGGGGGCGCACATCGCCGGTGACGAGGTCCTCATGCGCCGGTTGGAGCGCGAGGCCGTGACACTGGCCACCCTCAGTCACCCGAACATCGTGACGTGTCATGACGTCCTCCAGCACGCAGGGAACACATTTATCATCATGCAGTACGTGCCCGGCGGAATGGGCGTCGGGGACGTGATACGACTCCACGGCAGACTACCCGAAGAGCTGGCCACCCGCATCGTCCGTGAAGCTGCCCGCGGGCTCGCACACGCCCACGACCGCGGGATCGTCCATCGGGACGTGAAGCCGGACAACATGCTCGTGTTCCTCGACGGCGACAGGCCTGCGGGCTCCGCGGAAGCGCTGTTCGAGGCACCGGACGCACGGGTCATGCTGATGGATTTCGGTATTGCAAAGGGGGCCAAGGGAGACGCCGCTGCCGATGTCACGCAGCCTGGCAGCGTTTTTGGCAGTCCGGCGTACATGTCGCCCGAGCAGTTCCGGGACACCACAGCCGTTGATGTCCGGACGGATATCTACGCCTTGGGAGTCGCCTACTACCAACTGCTGACCGGAGACGTGCCGTTCGCGGCCGGGAACGCAGTCGAGTGCATGCGGCAGAAGCTCAATGGGCCTGTCCCCGATCCGCGTGAACAGAGCATCCCCGTGTCCGATGCCTGCTACACGGTTCTGTGTCGGATGACGGAGCCGGACCCGGATCGACGCTACAGCGACTACGAGGAGCTCCTCGCCCAACTGCCCCGAGTAGCCTCACCGGACATAGCGCGGGGACAGAGAATCGCCTCCTCCGCACGGCGTAGCCGCCGTCTCCGGGGGGCACTGGCCGCGGGGATCGCCCTGGCCGTCATCGCGGCAGTGGCCACCCGAATCCTGCCACGACCCACATCGCCGAGCCTGAGCGCCTCCCTGGATGCGTGGGACGGGGACACATCGGCATGGACGGTTGCCTCGCCGGACGATGCGAGTTCGGGTGAGGACGCCCTGATCTGCCTTCAGGACGGAGGACGTCTCGCCCTGCGCGAACCGCAAGTGCCGGGGAGACGTATCACGTTCCACATGAGACTTCCCGAACCCGGTGCGGCAGAAGTCACCCTACTCAGTGGGGACGATGGGGTCTGGGTCTTCCGCTGGACCCGAACACCGGACGGCAGCCGGTTCGAAGCCGCCGCACACGGCAGGACGACGCAGTTGTCGATCAGCGATCGTGAGCCGTGGGAATGGCTGTCGATCGACATCCGCGTCACGGCGGACCAGGCGATTCTCTACGCGGACGACGTTCTGACGGCCTACGAGGCATGGCCGGAGCCGCTCGAGGGGTTCCGCCTCGCACTCTCCGCAGAGGGTACGCCATTGCCCCAGTTCAAGGGCTTCCGCGCCAGAGACATGGCCCCGGACGGCCCTGGCGGACGCCCACCGTTGCCTGCTCAGCCCCGGTGATTCCGCTCAGAGCCCGTACCAGTTCTTCGGGTTCTCGTTGAATAGCATGCGCGCGATCCGCAGCGCATCGCCCTCCATGAATCGCCCCTGTGCCACCTTCTCGGCCAAGACCATCGCGACGTCGGCACGGGCGAGCTGCAGGTGACCGTACACCTTCTCGACCACCGAGTAGTCGCCGCCAAACGCAAAGATCTTGGTCACAGGAACGGCGTCGAGCCACTGTGACAAAGCACGGCGCGAGATATCCGGTCCCATGATGTGCATCCAGCACATGTTCAGTGACACGTTCTCGAAGTACTTGCCCAGGCACGTCATGTCCTCTACGTACGGGAACGAGCCGTGGAACAGGTCGAACCGCGCCTCCGGATAATCGCGAAGCAGACTCCACAGATGGATGGCGCGGGCGTTGCGGATGTCGTTGTGTACACCGGCCTGGTACCCGGTGTGGATCACCACGGGCAGGTCCACGTCGATGCAGGCCTCGATGGCACGGCGCATCAGATAATTCTCCAGCAGCTCGCGATCCGTGTCGGAGACGCCCGCGGAGACCTTGGCACGCAGCTTCACAAAGACTCTCTCCGCATCTCCGCGCGATACGGCCGGGTAGTCGATGCAGCGGCCATAGGCCGCGCCGACCTTGTAGCCGACGGTGCCCTCCCCCTTCTGATCGGAGACGTACTGCCGCAACGCATCGACATAGTGGTCGAGGCTGTGGATGATGCGTCCCGTGTCCCGCTCCAGCACACCGATCGGCACGCCGTGCGTGCGATCGCGGCAGAGGTACACGAAGAAATCCTGGTCGCCGTGTTCGACCTTGTCCTTGCACTGGATCGCGACCTCGATGCCGCACAAGTCCTGCATGATGCGCTTGTAGAAGCCGGGCGCTGTGTCGGCCTGCATCTTTGCGGAAATCGCTTCTACCGTGTCGTCGTTGATGTCGTCGAAGCCGAGCACGTCGCGTACGTAGGCAAACGCGGGGTAGGCATAGCTGCCGTAGCGGATCGCCTCGAACGCCGGCTTCAGTTTCTGCCAGCGCGGCATCAACGGCTTGCGTGCGTCAAAGACCTCGTCCTGCGGCCCGCCCATTGCGAGCCCCGCACACGACAGATCGGCTTTGCAGTAGTGACTGAAAAGCCGAGTCGCGTCCGTCTTGCCTCTCAGGCGTTCCGCCTCGCTCGGAAGGTGCTCGTGACAGTCCACAACCGGGATCGCCTTGATCTGCTCGTACAGCTCCGCTGCAAGTCCAGTCAGTCGCATGGCTCGCTCCGCCTTGTTGCGTTCCGTTCTTCCGTCTCCCGTCTGCTCCGTGCCGCTTCGGCGTCAGAGCCGGCGCAACGCCTGCTCGACCGTGTCGCCGGTCACCTCGTAAGTCCGTCCGTCGATGATGGTGGCGTAGGGCTTCGAATCCGTGTTCGGCAGCTTGCCGCGTGACACCACCTCCAGCCGCATGGTTACCGGACGCTCGACTGCGAGGGGGGTAATCGAGCCGGCCTTGCGCACGGCCTCCGCGCTGCGCGACACGATCAAGTCACGCGATGCCTGGCGCGACAGCAATTGCCCGCCTTGGCACGACAAGCCCTGCTTGACCGGGGCTACAACCACGCCGTTGAGCAACCCCTGCGCCTCGCGGCAGACTTTGTCATCGCCTGTCACCAGAATCGTCGGCACACCGTGGTCGCCCGCGATCCCTGCATCGATGCCCACCTCGCCCGTTCGCATACCGTTCATCCAGAAATTCTGCCACCCCTTCGAACTCATCGTGTGTTCGAGGATCGCCTCCGGCGTTCCAGCCATGGCATGATAGCCCAGCAGGATCAGCCCAGCGCAGGACGCGATGTCCGGCAATCTCTCCCCCTCGGTCATGCCGCGGACATATTCGGCCCGCGGATCCAGGTCTTCCCAGATGAAGTGATTGCCGCCGCCATGGATATCGCGGACGACCACCTCGTCCGCCCCGCCGGCAAAGCAACCCTCGACACACGCGTTCACGTCC
>JGI10211J34971_10003563_pt1 | contig 12445 bp, 19 predicted proteins | sample Etolagsediment_FD_34971 | JGI IMG/M metagenome (IMG submission 34971) | reverse complement strand
ACATATCCATTCTTCAAAGTAGCAGGATTAGCCATATATCCTAAAGCCATTACAACTGTATCCCCCCATCTTAAAATAACGTCTTTTACTTCTTGTCTTGATATCTGCTGAGCAACTTTTATCTCTTTATCCTTGTTCTCTACAAAAGCCGCATGCATTAACATGTGTTTATGAACTTCTTTTCTAACAATATCTGCTATTTCTGGTTTCTTTTGAGTTACTTTTGCAATAGCTTCTTCAGGTCCATACCCAATTAGTATAAGACCCATTACAGAACTAACATATTTGTTAATCTTATTTGTTTCAGGATAAACAGAAACAGAAGCAGTTGTATCTGGTTGTAAAAAATTAGAAGGATGTTCTGGATCTTGTTTAAAATCCCTTGTACTAACATTCGGATTTGTCCTTGTTTGTAAAAAGTCTCTAAGTTGAACTTTTGTTGTTAACATATTGCGTAAATACTCTTTTTCTTCAGATTCTTGAGGAGTCATGAATCTATCTAATAAATTATTAATCCATTGAATCCTTTCTGATTCTGGTACTAGAATAAGACTTTCTGGAAAACTCTTTCCTATAGTAGAATAGAATCTTCTCATAAATTTGTTTAGACTCAAATCTACATTACTACCAGGCATTGCTCTGTTATTGTAACTTAAATATCTGCGAACTGAAGATTGACTAACTGGTTGCCCTAATATTCTTGAGGCTTCTTCTGAAACCGTTCTGTAATTAAGTATACCTCTAGTAGGATTTGGATTTTTAGACACTATATTATCATATGCTTTTATTATGGCATTAACAACATCCTGCGAAACTGTCATTTTGCGACCAAAACCATAGCTAGAAGAATTTATTTTACCAGATTCTAACAACTCTTTTATTATCTTTTTTACAAGTTGTTCATACATACCTGTGCCTTTTGCGATCTGGGATATATTGGGAGCTTTATTTTTTCTATTTTGTTGTTTTAAGTATTTAGTTATAATTTTATGAAGAACTTGATTCTTGTAAAGTATCTTGGTCACCAAATTTGTAGTTAAATTATAACGAGTTTTTAAGAGATTGTAGGATTCAGGAAGATTTTTAGGATTTATTTCTTTTAAAACCTTTTTTTCTATTTTAGGATCTATTGATGCAGACTCTTTTAGAAATGAGTTAACAAAAAGAGAGATATCTAAAAATTCAAAAATATCCATAGATATTTTATAAGTTTCTTTTTTTGCGGAAGATGTATTAACCCCCATCTCTTCCATCCTTTTTTGCTGGTCTATCCACCATTGTTCTTTTTGATAAGATGGCACCTCTTCTTTCTTTTCTATTTCTGGTTGCTGAATTTCTGGTTGCTCAATCTGCTGTTGAGGAGCTAAGTCTGGAGATAATTCAGGAAATTGAGGAAGAATTTTAGCAAATAAATCTGGTCTTCTTTTAGCTAGTTGTTTTAGATGCCTTCTTTTGGGATTCCTAGGTAAATATTCAAATGCAGCAACATCTATTTCTAAATCAGATACTATACTTTGTGCTGTGCCAGCAGGGATATCGTCACCACTGCCTTTTACTGATACTGAAACTGATTTATTCGTTGCAGGATTGTCTGCAATAATGTGAGAACCCTTGCCTCTACTCATATCCTTTGCATTAACATTAAAAAAATTCAGTTTAGCTAAAAATTCTCTTGTTTTATATGGTTTAAACGCTAAGACTATTCTTTGATACCAATTCATATTTATTCTCTCTAAAAAATACTTATAATAGGTTCATTAAATTTCTGGTCCAATAAAGATATCAATCTCATAGGTATATCTCTATATCGTCTTACTCCTCTTATTGGCTTCTGAATGCTGAGCCTCTCTGTGGTAGGTTCATATCTACCATAATAAACTGTTCCAAAATCAATGAAAGGGAAAGCATCTTGATGAGTAGGGGTCATATCACTTTCTTCTGCTACAGCTATACCACCATCCATTAAAACCCACATAATGTTGGGCTTGGCGTTTTTATAATCACCCTCATAACTCTCATGACCTATATCTAAATAGGTCTGTTCTCTGTCTATTACTTGCTGACTTAAAATGTATCTCTTATACCAATTTGAAGAAGCATCAGTTTGTAATGGCTGTACTTGTTGTTGCTCATTGGGATAAGTATGATTATTAATTATTTGCATATATTTATTTTTAATTGCACTTGCATATTCTGGATCTTGTCTGTATTTTGATCCTACAAATCCATTCAAACAAGAAATTGCTTTTTCTCTGCTATCCATCATAGTTAAATAAATACCGAATTTTTCTCCAGGTTCTCCAGGCATTTCTTCCCATCTTTTTTTCATAATAGGAGATAGCATTTCTGACCAATACTCTTTTGCCCATTCATTTTCATCCCACCATTTTTGAGTTCTTTCAGATGCTCTTTGTCTATTTTCTGGACGACGAGCTATTTCTCTAAGTTTTTGAGTATGTTTTTCTCTATTTTCAGGATTCGCCCACCATTCTTTTGTTCTTTGTCTTTGACGCTCAAGACCTCCAGATAAGTTTGCACTTTCATCTCTGGTTCTTATCTTATCTCCTAGACCTGATCTTATTAATGATTGCCTCACAACCATATGGGAACTATGTCCTAAATATTGTTCGGCTATATCTTTCATAGTCATTCCCAACCCCTCAGGAGGAGAGAGATACATATAAGCAATTTGTTTGTCTTTTTCTGCTCTTTGTCTCCTTGCCTCTTCTCGTTCTTCTTTCGTTTTTTTTACATCAGGAGGTACACGATTCTGTTGTATTAATATCATTCTGACTTGAGTGATGCCAATTTCGTTTCCCAAAGCTCTACTAATCTCTCCTAAACTGGCTCCCGCATCATGCATCTTAACTACATCGTTAACATAAGGAGATAAATCTTTTGGTACTTTCTTTTCCCTCCATTTGTATTTGTCGTTTAGCCTTTGAATCGTTGGTCTACTGACTCCAAATAACTCACCAACTTCTTTGAAAGAATTACCTTCATCTAATAATTCTTTTATGATCTTAAGATTTTCATCTGAAAAATCTTTTCGGTTACCTGCGTCTCTAGTTTTTCTCCATTTATACTGAGAATTTAGTTTACTAATAGTTGTTCTGCTTACATTAAAGATTTTTCCTATTTCTTTAAAACTTTTGCCTTGTAACACAAGATCCTTAATGCGAGATATCTCTTCAGCAGTAAATTCTTTACCAGCTGGAAATGCTTGTTTATAATGTTTTTTATACCAATTCATATCTATGCTATACTGTGTTTTCGATAGAATTCCTCTATGATATATAATTTTATTCCTTTTTTGCCCAAAAATTTGGCTGTCGGAAAAGTAGGGTCCCATATAAGGAGTCCCAGAGAAATTAGGGGAGGTAATGAGATGTCTGGGGCCAGTGGTGGGTATAAGTTTATAACAATTCAATTTCTAGTTGTTCTTTATATTTGCTTATGTCCACTATTAAAGGTGATGGGTTAAAATTTAAATAGAGTGTTAAGTCTTTGATATTTGAAAAATTTTTGCCATATATATGGTGATACTCTTCATGACAATTTCTACATAGACAAACGCATTTTTGCATTTCTTTATTTATAGCAGTTATACTATCTAATTTACTAATGCGATTCGTTTTTGTTTCATAATCTATATGATGAAATATTAGAACAGATTCTCGATTATCTTGACATTTTATACAATTTAAAGTTTCTTTGTAAAGTATTACTAATATCTTATTTCTTATTCGATACATACGTTTCCATTCCTGCTTCGTTTTTTTTCTGTTCTGTAACTTCTTATATTTATTTATCATACTAGTTTTATAGCCTTTATAGTGAAACATATGGTGACAATTATGGCATAATACAATACATTTGTCTACTTCTTGTTGAGCTATATCTAATGAACATTTTTTAACAATTGTACTCATTCCCTTACTGGGGTAAAGTTTAGTATCTTTATCAATATGGTGATAGCTTAATTTAAAACAATTATTTTCACCACAATATTTACAAGGAGTATTATTTTTGTATAGATTTAAAAATTTTCTTATTATATTTCTACGTTTCTTGGCAGATGCTTTTTGACTTTCTTTTATTTTGTTTTTAGATATTGTATTAAATATATCTTTATACCTAATTTGCAAATAGGAAGGAAGTCTCTTAAAAATAGCATTTCTAGTTTTGCCATGAAATCGAGATAGGTATTCTATTTTTGCAGAGTTAGATAGTGAAATTAAGTTATTACAGTATTGTGTAAAACGTTTTTCATTATATCTCTTTGACATTATTAGAAGATCCTTTCTTTACATCTTTGATATACCCCCTACAATATGTTCGAAATTTAAAAAGAATAATCCTTTAATTAAAATTTTATTATTTTTTTAATGAAATTCTTATGATTAATAAAATCAAGATTTAGGAGTCCCTATATTTTAGGTATACCATATCTCTTGAATAAAAAAGGGGTATGGTGGGGGGTATCTTTTTTGCCCTTTTTATATCTGATATGTCTTCTATATTGTAGAGTAGTAGAGTCTATAACACTATAGTAATTGTAGAGTAATAGAGTCTATATTACTATAGTAATTATAGAGTAGTAGAGTCTATATTACTATAGAGTAGGCAAGACGGGATAGTGCCCGCCCTGCCTTTGTAGACATTCTAGCTCAACATATCCTTCAACTGACCTATCCTTTTATAGAACCCGCTACTATGTATCGAGTTTGATAACTTTGTAATCACGTAATCGAAATAGTGGATAATCTCGTGCAATAATGTCCCTGTAGCTGCTTTGCTTGCTCTGATTTGCTGTCGAGCCGCTGTGTATTTATAGATATGTATCCTCCTATTTGTCCCTAATTGACTGAATGTTCCATGAGTTTTTCTGGATAATTTTCCTCCTTTTCTTTTGTGTGGCTCGCGACCGTCAAAATCCACTGGAATTGATTTCACTCCAAAATCACGACAAATCAAATCCGATAACTTCCTTAAATGATATTCAGAAATCACCTCGATATGTCTACAATCTGCATAAGCCTTTTTTGTGTCATTGCCGATAACCGCTGTCGGCAATCGTGCCTCTCTGCTTCGTATGTAATTATCCATATTTTACCCCTTATGCTATGCAAGCCCTATTGCTTACATTATATAGGATACAAAAAAATGTACTTTGGCAAGCCCTGCCAAAGCATTAAAAAAACAACCCTATATAATGGTGAGTGATACGGGATAGTGCGCCTCCACTTTATATAGAGTTAAAATAAAAAAGGACAAGGCAGGTCTCCAATCCTGCCCTGTCGATAAGATTTGTTTACTTGTGATTCAAGACAAACCGAACACCGTTCATCGAGAACTCAGTGATGTTCTCGACCTTAACTGTCCGATATACAATTTTATCCTCGGCGGGCTGACTTGCACCTTCTCTTTTTGGAGGAAAGAACTCTTTAATCTCTGCTATTTCGTCTTTTGTCAATGGAGTATCTTTACCATCATTCCAGACATAAACGGTCTTTATTGGATTCTCTACCCTGATTTGCAGATAGAATGAACCTTTGTGCTCGATTATGGACTTGTGACCTCTCCAATGATGCCCCCACTTCAACTCTTGAGCCTTAAACTCGACATTGAGACCTTCTTTGTCGGCTTTTCTCTGAACACCGTTTTCGTAAATATCGCAGACCATACCACCCCAATACCCTATCTTACGCACTTTACCATAGTGGGGATTATTGGTCTTGTTCATACGACATTCGGTATTTGACCTAATTCCGATAAAGGTTGCCGACTTTTGATTGAACACAATATCGACCAAGNTATCACCTAAACAAAGAATCGTAGGATTGACTTTTACGGTTGACTTTGTTACTGCTGTTTTTGTTTTTGTATCTGTCATAATTTTGCCCTTCCAATTTTGCAAGCCCCATTGCTTACACTATATAGATTAAACTTTTTTACACTTTGGCAGAAATTGTAGAATAGTCACTACAGTTTATCCACTATATAAACAGACTGCCCCGTAACACTCACCACTATATAGACCTATTTTTTTTATACTTTGGCAGAAAAAGAAGGGGCTTTCGCCCCTACGGTTTATATCTTTCCAGCACATTCGGGTCCAATACCTCTCTTTATTGATTCAGGAGTTGTCAAGGTACGATTGCATCTGAGACATCTTTTACTGAGCAAAATCTCGATACCCTGGGGCTTGTTTTCTGTTTTTGCCCAATAGGATATCACCCTGGCAAGATAATTCTTGACCTGGTTTTCCTTGTGTTTTTTCCATACAATAACTCTATCGTTGTCAACAAAGCCAAAACCTGCATAATTATTGTTATTATCGAGACCGACCAGCAAGGACATAATTCTTTTGTCTTTGAGCTTACCGTTTCGTACTGTTGAAATTTTGACTGTCCTGTGTGTGCCTTTTTCGATATTTTTGACTGTGTAATAACCATTATCCATTTTTCTGTCCTTTTCTGTTTAATGTTCTTTACACCTTATAGGATAGAATTTTTTGTTCTTTGGCAGGTTACTCTTCAATGGGCTTCTTTGGTAAATCTTTCCTAACTATAGCCTGTTTTACTTTAACCCTACACTTAATTTTATTCGGTCCTTTTCCGCACCACCGCCAGGCCCAATGTGTTTTTCTTATATGCTGATATTTCAATGTTGTTCTATAATTGCCATTAATTGAAATGGTTCTGACATATTCAGAGAATAATTCCAGAGCAGAATTATTATTATTTATTATTCCCATTCCCTTTATTGCTCGTTTTGCTCTTTTCCCGCGTTTTTTTAAATTCTTATCATAAATATCAAGCAAATCAGCGGAACAAGGCAAAATATGAGCATTAATTTTGAACAAGATAGTAGAAAAAATAATTCTAATTGCCTTTTCTATTATTTCGTGATCAACAAAAGCATGAACACTATTAGACTGAAAATCCTGACTCAAATTGCGTCTTAAAGAATCTTCAATTGTAAAATCTGATTCTATAGATTTTATATATTGAGATAAATGATAATTACTTGGAGCGAATTGAAGACATACAAGTACTTCAAAATTTCCATCTTTTGAATTTATCGTTACTTGTAAAGTAGTTATTTCCTTGTCTTGATTTTGCCATATCGCATTTAATTTATTATCAATTGGCAATTGTATTATAAAAGTCTCTGACATATCAAGAATAAATGATTTTGGAATATTCAAATCAAGATGAGAAAAATCATCAATAACAGAGTTATCGAGCCTAAAAGTCGGTTTCCCATTAGTAAACCATTCATATTCACCGCTCAATAATTTATTAGCAAAGAAGGGTTTAGTTCCTAACTTTATAGCATGTACTATACTAGCTTTATATAATTCTTTTAACGTATGCCCTTGAGCATTTAACTCTTTAACAGATTTTAATCCTGTTTTTTCCAGCATCGTTCTGAATTTATGATATTTTCTCATTTTTCTGTCCTTTCCTGTTTAATGCTCTTTACATTTTATAGGATAGTTTTTTTTGTTCTTTGGCAGAAAAAAGGGCAGGGGCTTTCGCCCCTGTTGATTATTCACATTCAGCAAACAAGTCCCAAGCTGTTTTTGGAAACTTTACATCTGAACCATATTTCGCCACGAGAGCGGTCAATTTAACACCTTCTCCCAAAGCATTGTCGAAGTCTTCAGGAGTCGCCCCCTTGCGAGCCGCGGTCTGTAATGCCCCAAAACGATCCGTAAACTCTTCATCTGTGCATCTATCGAGTCCAAAATCGAGCAAACAGGCATGACTGAGCATCGCGGCTGAATCAAGCATCACTGCATCGTAAACTTTCTGAGAGATAGGTCTAACCATTTTTCTGTCCTTTCTTTATTTATTATTCTCTGTTTTCTTTACACCTTATAGGATAGAATTTTTTGTTCTTTGGCAGAAAAAGACAGGGGGCTTTCGCCCCCTAACCGTTTAATCAATTCGAGTTTCAACACGAGCTTCAATACCGTATTTGTCCAGAACTGGCACCATTGCCGCACAACTTGCTCTGTTTACCGACATTTCTTGTCTTCTTGTAGTATCATATACACTGAAGTAACCTCCACCACGATAAGCATTATCGCAATAAAAACGAGACGTTCTGTCTTTTGCTAACTTCTTTGCTAACTGAAAAAACTTACCTCTTGCAGAAATTTTGAGATTAGCAAAGCCACAAACATCGAGCATCGTATCGACAACTCTGTCTCCTGAACATACTGCATATTTTGGACCAGCTTTCTGCAATTCTGCCATTTTTTCCTGAGCCGCTCTCGTCCCTGCAATCCTGCATTCTCTGATGACATCTAAAACTTTTTCTTCTGTCCATTTTACTTTTGCCATTTTTCTGTCCTTTCTTTATTTTAATGTTCTTTACATTTTATAGGATAGTTTTTTTTGTTCTTTGGCAGAAATTTATTTAAAAAAATAAGCGCACCTCCCCGTAACACTCACCACTATATAGACCTATTTTTTTGTTCTTTGGCAGAATTAAATATGTCCTTTACTTGAAACATTAAAATAGTCAAAATCTTTTTGATTAGCAATTCTAATATATTGCATTTCATTAGAATTAACCATATAATATCCATTTCTCCAGTTTAATCCGCCTTTTGATAATTTTCCATATAAAATACCCAGAAATGAATAATTACCAATATTGAATAAATACCCTAGAGTATATTTTTTAAATACTACATATTTTTTATCCATTTTATATCCTCAAGAATTCTTATTGTTAAAAAAAGAAGGGGACTTTCGCCCCCTTGTTTATCAATAATCATCATACCCCATGATGTCATCTTCATAAAAACCGCACCCTGGCATATTATCAAAATAATCATCTTGAGCAAAATCCTGCTGTTCCTGCAATTCCATATCCCAGCTATCTCTGTCGTCATCAAGATCTTCACCGAAAGTCCCGTCTATCTGACATTCTTCATAACGAGGACAATCAAAACAATCTTCACTGTAACAATTCCTGAATTCTTTTTCCATTTTTCTATCCTTTCTGTTTTAATATTCTTTACATCTTATAGGATAGTTTTTTTTGTTCTTTGGCAGAAAAAGACAGGGGGCGAAAGCCCCCTAATCGTTTAATATTCATTAAAATGCTTTACACTCACTCAAGACCTTTGGAGTCCAGAACCTATCTCTCTCAATCGGCAGACCTAAAGATCCCCTAACTTTCTGCAATTCTTTGAGATTGAAATATCCCAATTCTCCTTCAGGACAGAGATGACTGACAACTTTACCAAAAAATAGCCAATCATTATCCTGCTTTTCTCCTTCCAGCACATACCAAGTCCAGCTTGAATCAGGAGTAAAAAACTTCAATTTACAGATAGGATCATCTTTACCATCTTGACTGTATAACTTTGGCAATTCTTTTTCAATTTTCTTTGTGATTAACTTCATTTTTCTGTCCTTTCTTTGTTTTAATGTTCTTCACACCTTATAGGCATGTTTTTTTTGTTCTTTGGCAGAAAAAAAGAAGAGGCCTCCTCAAAGCCCCTTCTGAATAGTGAATAATAATTATGTTTTTTATCCGAAAACAATCTCGCCCATAACAGCCATCTGAAAAAATACATCTGCTGTTTCTGCATCGTCATTCTCTTCAACAATTGCTTGCCAGTGTCTTATTGGTATCTTTTTACCATTTCGATCTTCTCCCTTAGCCATCAACTGAAGAGCCGTTGCAATTGACTGATAACAAACAATTCCTAATGATTCTCCTGTTTCTGCATCTACAACTGATACAGTACCTCCGTTCATAATATCTTCCAAACTCCCATACAAATCTGCCCAGTAGTTTGAGCCACCATCTAAAGCTGTTATAAGAAGATCCNCAATTCTTTTTTCTTCAATTCTTACTTTCGCTTCCACTTCAACACTTCTGTCTTTTGTTTTTGCATCCATTTTTCTGTCCTTTCTTATTTTAATATTCTTTACACTTTATAGGATAGGAATTTTAATGCTTTGGCAGAAAAAATAAGGGATCTTGCTGTTAAACAAGACCCCTTATTGCCGAGGGTTTTTGATGCGATACCCCGAAACGCGCTTGGAATAATTAAGATTTTTTAGACTCTTTTTTGGTTTCTCCAAAAAATAGCCACTGACCGACATACATTAAGACCACAAAACAAATAACATGAGATCCTACCTCTGAACAAATAATGCTTTTTAAAACTTCCATACTATTCCCTTTCATATTTGTTCTAATATTCACTTTCCAATCTACACTATATAGACTTTATTTTTTTGTCCTTTGGCAGAAAAAACAAGGGACGCCGTTTCCCCAACGGCGCCCATTATGTTATTGTTTTAGGTTTATTTACTGACAGTTTACGAAACTCTGTCAAACGGTTTTTTAATAATCAATAATCTAATCTAAGTTTCCAAATAATTTAAATTTATAAAATTAATTAAAACATAATTACTGCCCTCCTTTCATCTTTGTAGTATTCAGATTTAAATTTGTTTTATCCATCACTATATAGATTCTATTTTTTTATTCTTTGGCAGAAAAAGGACAGGGGGCTTTCGCCCCCTTGTTTTTATACCGAGTAAACGTGTCTTTTTCTTGGAGTCATCATTCTGTGATTTTTTTCAGACCGACCGACGCCCTCTGCCCATCTGTCAATATCGTCCATTCCGTTGATGTTCTTTTTATCACTGCTGTAAGGAACTCCGAGAACGTTTTTAGCATAATTTCTTGTGGCATCTGTTTTTCTGTTAGTCTTCATTTTTTTACTCCTGTTTTAAGGTTTTATTTACTTTTTAACTTCTTACACCTTATAGGAGCGTTTTTTTAGTCCTTTGGCAGAACTCCTTCCCTTACTAACTCATCTTGTAGATCTTCAATAGCCTCTTTTGCCTCTTTTAATCCTGATCCTGTAACTTCTCTGAATTTCTTAATTGCTCTGATTTTCTCAACATTTTTAAGATGATCAACAAGTTTTGAATATACTTCTATATCAATTTCGAATCCTCCTATCGTAGTAGATAAAAGACCTTGTTCAGAAGAATAGTCCATAAGCAATTGTAGACCTTCTTGTGCTACTTTTATATCTCTGCAATTAATTACAGCTTTTTTTATCCAATGCAGAAATTTTCTTTCCCAATTAGACATATTTTGTCTCCTTTAAATGCTGTTTCTACTTCATCTTGATTATAGTTATTTAAGTCTTCAGGATCTAGAAACATTGCTTTAATCACTTCCTTTGTTTTCTTTGTTTTTTCATCACTCATTAGTATCCCCTTGTTTCATTCTTCTTCCATTGATTTCGATAATTCATTCCCGAGATATTGAACAAAATCACATACTTCAGCATATGCAATTTTTTCTGGTAGAACTTCAAGCATATTTTGCACTATCCAGCTGGAATCGGCATCTGCCCCAAACATTCGATAGAATTCTTCTTGATTTTTAGCTGACCATAAGAAGAGATGACCGTGACATATTACGACGGTATCAACGCTACAATCTCCGTTCCCTTTTGGCTCTGTTGTTATTGATGCGTGATCTATTTTTAACATTTTTCTGTCCTTTTCTCATCTTAACATTGTTCACATTTTATAGGAACAACTTTTGACTACTTTGGCAGAAAATCTATTCTTCTTCCCATAGCATTGGCTGTTCTTCTGGTCTTACTGGGTCTTTTTCCTCCAGGAATTTATCTTTTTGTTCTTGTAGCTTTTTGCACATTCTAAAAACAACAGCACTATCTTCTCTTGTAAGACATTTCATAGATGTAAACATTGGATATCCATTAATTGCTCTTGGTCCTGCTTTATCCATATATTCATAAAAATGGATAAACTCCAACTTCTTTATCTGCTCTTTAGTTTCTTCATCTATAAATAGTAAAGGCATAAAAATCATGCCTAATAAATTTGATGAATTCCTAGCTGTTATATTCCAGGTACCGAATACTTTCTCATCAGTTATATCTATAGCTAATTGTTTAAGTGCTTTTTTATCCATACTTACAATATACTCTAAAATATTCTTGGTGTCAAGTCTTTTATTCCAACTGATTTCAGAAATTCACCAACTGTTCTATAAGACCAATCAGGATATTCAAAATCGGGTTTCAATGTTAAGATTGCATCAGATACAACTTCGTGGCTATCATATACATCTGCAATTTTGCATTTACTAAAGAACTTTAAATCATTTATTGCATTAACTTTTCTCATTTTAATTCTCCTTACACTTAATAGGTTTAAAAAAATACTTCTTTGGCAGAATTAATATACTTTGCATTGTCCTATAAAAGATGCCAAAACGACCTCACTGAAAGAAACAAAGTTATTTTCTTGCATAGGTTTTGATCTAAATCCATTATCAAAAAAGACATTTGAATCATCTGCTCCAGAATAGCTCATAGATACAAAGCCCACTATCTCGGCTATACTTTTTGTCTGAT
>JGI10211J34971_10003561_pt1 | contig 12448 bp, 10 predicted proteins | sample Etolagsediment_FD_34971 | JGI IMG/M metagenome (IMG submission 34971) | reverse complement strand
GTGGATATTACCCTTCGTGATCATATTGACCCATGCTGCCCTCTGCCACAGGAGACGAGCGGCATGTAATTTGGTTTCCATATCAAAGAGCATCGCAGATGTCAATTCATGTTGATAGAGGGGAATACCACCCACCATTCTGGTCTTGGTAAAATCCAGAGTCAGATCAAAGGCCCTCTGTGCAGCTCCAAGGGCCATGGAGGCAGGCCCTACACGGTTGTATATCAGGGTCCTGTCCAAAAGTTTAACGCCTTCTCCTAATTTACCCAGCATGTTGTCCTTTGACACTCGAACGTTGTCAAAGATAATCTCACCGTTTCGGTCTGCATGATGTCCCATTTTCAACTCATTCTTTCCAAATGAGAGTCCAGGTGTACCAGCCGGTACGGCTACTAAAAGTGAGCCCGCTTCACCTAATTTCTGGTCTGTGGTACAGACAACAACATACAGGGAGGCGATATCAAAATTACTGGGCCACATCTTTCGCCCATTCAATACAATTTCATCACCCTCTATCTTCGCAATAGTTTGTACTGTTTTAAATCCCATTGCAGGATCTTCAACATCTGTTCCTCCGGATGGTTCGGTTGCTGCCATGCAGCACAAATGAGCTTCTTCTGTAGATGCAAATTTTGGAAACCACTCATCCCTCAGTCCCTGGCTACCTCTCATGAGCAGTGCAGTTTGAGCCCACCAATTGGCACCTATAGCGCATCCTATACCTACATCACCGTAAGAAAGGTTTTCCAAAACGATGTTTGCTTCTATACCTCGACCACCTGTTCCGCCATATTCCTTTGGAACCACTGTTCCTAAGATACCAATCTTGGCCGCCTTCTCAAAGATTTCATCTGCCAATTTCCCCTCTAAATCGTTTTCAAACTCCAGGCATACGGGGATAATTTCATTTTTGGCAAACTTTTTCACCGTATCTTCCAGGATTTTCTGATCTTCCGTGTAGGAAAAATCTAACATTTTTTGCCTCCTTCCTCATTATATCCGGATTTTCAGGTCTTTGCTTAGGCCTTAGCAATAAGCTCCATACCCTTGTCAAAGGCTTTGATATTTATATCAAAGAGGCTTTCGGGAAATCGCTCCTCAAGGATAGAAATCATTGTTCCCTTGCTAATCGGCAGGATGTCTGCTCCCACCAGTGAACCCAGCAGGATCATATTGGCGTATATGGGGTTTCCCATATTCAATGCCGCTTCAGTGGCATCAACAAATTTCGTTTGGGACGACAGTTCTATAATTGATTTTTTGACCTCATCCAGGTCTGGATAAGACACGCCGCCAGGTGGGTACACTGGTCTAGGGTTTACAATGACCATTACATAAGGGTTGCCAAATTCCACCAGGGTTCGCAGTGTCTCAACCGGTTCCATGCCAAGGATTGCATCAGCCTTTCCCTTAAGTGTTACCGAGCTGTACAGGGTCTTCTTTGATATTTTTATATGGCTTGTAACCGATCCGCCACGTTGGCTGACACCGAAGGTATCAGCGACGCTTATCATAAAGCCCTCATTCAACAGGGCCGCACCTACAAACGCAGAGAGTAATACATTTCCCTGCCCGCCAACACCGGATATGATAAAATTAAACGGTTCCTTTGCCAATTCCCCTTTTCTCATCCGATTGCCTCCTCCCTAATAATCGCATTTGCAGGGCATATATCCGCACACAGACCACATCCCACACAAAGAGCCTCATCTATTGCAGCCTTTCCAGCTTCCTTATCCCACATCAGTCCAGGACATCCAAATAACCTGGTGCAAAGCCTGTCACATCCACATGCATCTCCTAAACATCTCTCCTGATCCACGTGCATCTCATATTCTTTCGGTATCTTTCTCTTGTCCTTTACCAACTGACACAGGTGTCGCATTATTATCACCCTGGCTCCTTTTTCCTGCTTCATCATGTGCAGTAAGGTCTCCGTAGTGTTATCCATGTCAAAGGGATCGCAAACCTCAACGGGCGCACCCATCGCCCTGCAGATGGCCTCTATATCCACTACTGTTGCTGGGTCCCCTGTAGCAAGCTGTCCGGTGCCAGGATGGGGTTGAAAGCCTGTCATGGCAGTGGCACTATTATCAAGAACAAGAAGAATAAAGTTAGAATTGTTGTATACACCATTGACCAAGGCCGGCATTGCGGCGTGAAAAAAGGTTGAGTCACCGCAAAGTGCAAGCACAGGTTGATCAAATCCAACATGTTTTAAATTACCCAACCCATTTGCCACACCAATTCCGGATCCCATAGCATGCATTGTTCTTGACTGGAAAAAGCCAGGAGGACCAAAGCCCAGGGAATAACAGCCGATATCACCGCAGACAAATCCTTTGCGCCCATCCAGCTGAAGTGCATTTTTTATTGCCCAAAATGTAGCCCGATGAGGGCAGCCAGCACACATGTTAATAGGACGATTAGGTACGATGTTAATGGCCTCTTGGACCTTTTTCTCATAGGCAAGATCCCGTGGTTGGTGTGTGACGCTCAAAATGCCCGTTAATGCGTTAATAACCAGGTTTGTGCTCAGTTCATTATATGGCGTTAGATGTCCAGACCGGGCACCATAGAATGTGAGATCACAGGTATCCGGAAGCAAGCTGGCGGCCAGTTCCATTACGCTTCGTTCCACAAAGGGGTCCAACTCCTCAACGAATAAGACCTGCTTTGTAGTGCCCAGGTGTTTTGCTACCAGTTTCTCAGGAAGGGGCCAGGTAGTCCCCAGCTTTAAAACCCCTACTCTATCACCCGCTTTCAACTCCTCTATGGCTTCGGTACAATAGGATGTACAGGCACCACAGGTTATTATTAGTAACTCTGGGTTCTCCTGTCCAATATAGCTATTAAAGGAGGATGTCTCAAAAAGCTCTCGTGCCTTTTCTATCTTTTCGTGTAATGGTTTATGATAGGTTGGAGTCGGGCCTGTGGTAAATTGGCTTTTTTTGGGATTATGCAGATCCCACACCTCGGGGAAATATGCCTTTTTCCCCTTATTTTCGTTAATCTCACCCAGCACCACGTTGCTTCTGGTATAAGAAAGGCGTTTTACTCCACGCACGAAGGTTAGAAGGTTTATGGCCTCGGAAACCTCAAAGGCCCACTTTATCATGTCTTTTGCCTCCTGGGCGCTACTTGGTTCCAAGAGTGGGTTATCAAACCACTTTGTTATTGTCCTTGAATCCTCTTCGTTGCTGCTTGTCATACCTCCAGGGTCATCCGCGATATAAATTACTACTCCAGCCTCACCTATGCCGCTCATATTGAGATTTATTATAAAATCGGAGGCAACATTTGCTCCATTCTGTTTCATCACGCTGAAGGCACGTATCCCAGCAAAAGATGCACCAGCAGCCACTTCAGTCGCCACTTTTTCATTTACAGACCATTCTGTGTGAATATTCATTTCCTTGGCGACCTCTGCAATGGAAGGGAGAACTTCCGATGAAGGACTTCCGGGATAGGCGGCCGCAATCCCTATACCTGCTTCAATCGCACCTCGGGCAACAGCCTCATTACCCAGCAAAAGCACTGTAGTTCCAGGCTTATTCATTGAAATATTTGACATTGATCTTCCCTTTCTAGATGTTTTAAAAAACAGTAATGTATTATTTGTTCTCTAAAAATTTATCAGTAATACCCTCAGAGAGCCCGTATATGTATAGGAAATCATTTCTATTGCCTGTTCTCTCAACAAGGTTTTTTAACGCTGCCTTCTTTTTGTTCAAGGCAGCTTCTTTAAGATGAGCCAAATTTTCATCAGGCAAGATCTCTGTCTCGAGAGCTCCCTTTGCCTTCGCCAACCTCATAAGATCCTCACCTGCTTTTGTGCGAATGATGACGGTGTTCCATCCTTCGATGCCTTCTGCAGAGCCCACTGAAATATCGGCGAACTCGGCGGTCATATCCAGGCAATAACTGCATGCTGGCATAATATATCTTCTGATTTCATCCAAAGGCAATGAGGTTTTACCAGATTCACTGTATATATCGAACTGGTTTGCCGGAGGAGGTGGGATATCAAACTTGATCACCTTTGGTAAATCAAGGTTCTCCCGTAAAAATTGATGAAATTCATGAAAACTCAGGGCCCAGTTACAAAATAGGCCTATCAACAGCTTGATATTCCCTATATTTACCCTATTTTGTGGAGGATCCTGTTTCATCTTACTCAAACTCAATACCTGGCATGGCGTACCAACTATCCCCAGCTTCTCTGTGCTCTCTTCAGGAATGTGGTTTAAGGCCTCTAAAAGAGGATAGGCAACATAGCTGGTGCCAGCGCATTGAAGTATCTCTTCTTTGCTTCGTGCGAGATAAGAACCTGGAATTTTGTCATCAGACATTTTTGCAAGAATTCCGCAGTCAATAAATCCCTCTTCCAGCGCCAATGACATGAGGGTAGTCACCGTTCCTCCGTATTGCGCCCTTTTCCTGATATGATCATCCGCAGACCTTGCAATCATAACCTCCCTGATAGCGCCTAGTTCATCATCCTTATAGGCTTCCCCAAATGTTTGATAACTAATAGCGTTTATATCTGTGGGGGTTCTTGGGCAATATTCATAGCATTTTCCTTCTGGGATAGTGCATTTATCCAGAACCACAATCCTGCCTTCATAGGAAACCAAATAAGGACAACCGCCGGCACATGCGCCACAGTAAGTACATAGCCTTTGATCTATCACCTCTTCAAAGAGCTCCTTTGCCCCTTTTTTATTATTCGACATATCGTAGCACCTTTCTGAGCTTTATAGGGTTGTAATTAAATTATTTTAGGAATGAGTCCATGAGAATAAAAGGTCATCTGGTTCGAGCTTGCCTTTTTCTTATTCATTGGCAGTGTATTCAAAAATATCCTTAGCATGCATAATTTCGAAAAAAATATCGAAAGGACATATTGTACATATTGGTCAGACGTAGGTCTTACCAATTATAAAAAAAATACTTATTGTCAAGAAAAAAATTCAAAAAACGTCTCTTTATTCCAATATTTTGAAATGCTCTCTTAACCTTTTTTCTGCTAATGCCTCATTACCATCCGCAATCGCCTCATAGAGAGCCTCGTGCGCCCGAATTATCTTATCGAAGGCCCCTGTAATATTTGATAATGAAGCGGCCCACCTCTCAGAATGACTTCTCCTCAATAGTATTTCTATGAGATCGTACAAGAATATTAAAAAATCATTATGGGTGGCATTAATTATTTTTTTATGAAATCTAAAATCAATCTTAGAGGCCCTCACCGCCAAGCCCTTTCCAGGCGTAAGACGCTGCATTTGTTCAAGTAAACTCTTGATACATCCTAGCTCTTCTCGGGAAGCGCGCTTAGATGCCAGACGGACTGCCTCACATTCTATTATAATTCGGACCTCTAAGATATTCTCTGAGATAGTTGGACGGAGGTACATGGTCAATTCGGTGAATTCAGATAATGTCTCAGTTTTAGGAGACAAGACATGCGCACCTTTTCCAGGAATAATCGACAGAAATCCTAACATTTCCAACGCACGCAAGGCCTCTCGAAGACTCGCCCGGCTCACTCCGAGTTCTGCGGCAAGCTCTCTTTCAGTTAAAAGACGGTCACCGGGTTTGAGTTTACCTTTTCTTATTAGACCTTTAAAATATTCGAGAATATCCTCAAATACTCGATTTTGCGTTCGCACTAAATGTAGTCCCTTTTTCGGCTTCATTGTAAGTATTTCTCTTTACTGATTTATTGGTCAGACCAGATTGAACATAATAAGTCCCCCTTGTCAAGAGAAACATTCTTTAAGTGTAACATGATATATTGTTTTAATATTAGGCGTCATGATGACCTTTCAATTCTTTAATAATGGCCGGAACAATTTCATTAATATCCCCAACAATACCATAATCCGCAAAGTTAAAGATATCAGCATTTGGGTTTGTATTTATGGCTATGATACATTCACTATTAATCATTCCGGCAGAGTGTTGTATCGCCCCTGAAACACCACATCCTAAATAAAGTTTGGGCCGTATTGTCTTTCCAGTCTGACCAATCTTTTTATCCTCAGAAACCCAGCCCTCATCTACTGGAAGGCTTGTTACCCCTACGTGCGCACCCAAAAGCTTTGCAAGTTCCTTTACCATTTCAAAGCCTTCTTTTGTACCAACGCCCATGCCTGCTGCTACTACCTTATCTGCCTCTTCTAAAGATATACTATCGGATACTGCTCTAACAGTTTTAAGAACCTTCACCTTGATATCCTCTTCCTTACAGTTTACATCGATATATATCAGCTCCCCGTGCCTTTTTCTATCCTGATCCTTTAACTCCATAACACCTGGTCGAACGGTTACCATTTGGGGTCTATGTAAAGGACAGATAATGTCTGTCATGAGATCCCTGCCAAAGAAAGGCTTTGTAGCCACAATCACTCTCATCTCTTTATCAATAGCAAGTTCAGTACAGTCCGCGGTGCACCCTGTGTTTAATCGTGCCGATATCCTTGGTGCCAAATCTCTTCCTATACATGTTGCTCCAATTAACAGCATCTCCGGTTTTTCCTTTAAGGCCTGTTCAACAATAATCTCTGTGTGGGTCTCTGTCCGGTACTCTTTAACAATAGGATCATCTGCTATAATGACCCTATCAGCTCCGTAAAAAATAAGTTCTTCCGCTATTTCTGAAACATTGTGACCAATAAGGATAGCTGTAACATCCACCTCAAGTTTCTCCGCCAGGTCACGTCCTTTCCCCAACAATTCAAGGGAAACTTGAGCCGGCGTTCCATCTCTTTGCTCGACAAAAACCCACACTCCATTATATTCTTGTATAGTGCCGGTTGACATATAAGCCTCAACAAAGCCCCTTTTGCTTCAATAGTTGAATCAGGTTTCTCGCTATCTCATCAGGTTTCCCTTCCAATATTGCAACCTTTCCTCTGTGCACCTTTTTTATATAAACCTTTCTGGATTGCGTTGGGGAACCCTTTAACCCAAAATGCGTTGCATTTTCTCCAAGATTCTCATTTGTCCACACAACCACCTCTTTGTCCCTGTATGCATTCATGATGCTTTCCATTGTGGGAATTCGCGGTTGATTTATTTCTTTTTCTACTGTTATTAAAGCAGGAAAGGAGGACTCCACTATCCTAAAGCCATCTTCCAGCTTTTGTTTTATCGTAACCGAATTATTGTGTATGGTAATCTCCGTTGCATAGGTTAATTGGGGTAAATCCAGTAATTCTGAAAGCTGGGGACCTACGTGGGCTGTCATAGCATCCCATGACTCTTTGCCACAGAGGATGAGATCAAAATGTGATATCTTTTTAATGGCAAGGCTTAAGGCATACGAGGTGGATAAGGTATCGGAGCCGGCAAATATTCTATCATTCAGTAATATTGCCTTATCTGCCCCCATACTCAAGGCCTCTCGAAGGGTATCCTCTGCCTGACGAGGGCCCATAGAAAGGGCAGTTATGGCACCTCCATGCTGTTCTCTTATTTGAAGGGCCGCTTCAAGGGCATTTTTATCATTAGGGTTTAAAATACCTTCGACACCTTCCCTGATAAGACTACCCGTCTTGGAATCCCAACCTATGTCGCTGGTTTCAGGCACTTGCTTAATGCAGACTACTATATCCATCTCTTTCGTTATTAGGTAAGCGGTGAAAAGATGATTTTGTTTATGGAAAAACTATCTCTTTTCTGTATGGCCAGGGTTTGGTAAAATGATATTCTTTCTTAAGTCTTCTTTTCAGCGAGCCAAGGCAGAACCAACAATGGTCTTTTGAAGCTCTGTGCTTGAGGCAGTAATACCTGCATGGGCAATCGTTCTATAGAGTTTTTCTATCTTGTAGTCCTCGCAATATCCATACGAGCCATGTATCTGTAAGGCCTTTCTGGCAACCTCCTGAATGGTTGGCACAACAAAAAGCTTAAGGGCGGCTGAATCTAACGCGATATCAGCACCTTCATCCTGTTTGGAAGCTACCCTATAGGTCCACCATCTGCTGGCTTCGATCGAGGCATGCATCTCTGCTAGCATCCATTGAAACCCTTGCATGGCAGTCATTGGCCTGCCTCTGACCATTTTCTCTTTTGCAAATTTCAACGCTTCATTCAAGCACTCCTGCCCCATGCCAACCATAAATGCCATCTGCTGAACCCTCTCGCCAGCAATCCACCTGAGCAAAATATGAAAACCCTTGCCTTTGTCTCCTAAAATATTTTCTTTTGGTACCTTAATATCCTTGAGAAAAATATCCACTAAACCTTGCCCTGCAAGACCCATCAAGGCCCATGGCTTAGACCAGGTATACCCCTCAGAACTTTTGTTGACTAAAAATGCAGTAACCTTTTCTGTTTCATCCTTTGCATAAAAAACTCCGTATCCTTTCTTATGCCCATTGGTGATAAACCTCTTAGTACCATTTAATACATAATGATCTCCATCCGGTTTGGCAGTCGTGGTAATCGCCGTTGGATCTGATCCTGTAGCTGGCTCAGTAAATGCCATAGTTGCATAATCTGATCCATTGCACAGAGGAGGAATAAATTGTTTTCGAAGATCCTCTGAACCCCAATGATAGATAGTCTCAGAAACACTATTGCTCAAAGCTACCAGAAAGGCGGCTGCAGATCCTGTCTTTGCAAGCTCTTCCAGAATCAATATAACATTAAGGGCACTTGATCCAATACCACCGTATTCCTTTGGGATCATTATACCAAGCATCTGTGCCTTTGCAAACTTTTCCATCATACCGTCTGGGATAGCATCCTCCTTCTCTATTTTTGCTATGATTGGTTCAATTTCCTGCTTGACAAAATCCCGAGCTGCTTTCACCATCATTTTACTTTCACCTGATAGAGTAAAATCCATTTTTTCTCCTTTGCTTAAATGACTAACTCGTAAAAATGCTCTTGCGAGCGATTTTGGCCACTTTTGGAAAAAGAATCATGAAATGCCGAGTTTTTGGAATTGAGCGAAGCATTCTCAGGGAGCATATGTATGTCTTTTTTTGTCAAATGCCCAAAACAAAGGCCCGTTCAGGGGCGTTTCAAAAAGGTACAATTGTACAGAGCAATAGAAGGCAAGGGCATGGTGCCCTTCGGCCTCGAGCTCAGGGCCGAGAGGCTTTGCACCATTTTGAAACGGCCCACTACTGTGAATGTATAGGGCATTACAAAAAAAGACATACATATGCTCCTCACAGAGTTTGGCGATTGTAACCCTCAGCATTTCATGAATCCCAAAATGGGCATCATGAGCGAATAAAAGAACTTTTTGCGAGACTGTCTTGATTAAATGATCAAAGAGAGCCTACAAACCTACGATTGCTATACTCACAACATTCATCTGTGGAAGCCCGCCTAAGTTATGTGTAAGTCCAATTTTTGGATCTTTGATTTGTCTTTCTCCTGCCTTTCCTTGAAGTTGTTTGTACATCTCATATAACATTCGTAACCCAGAGGCCCCAATAGGATGACCAAAACATTTTAGGCCCCCATCAGGCTGTGAAGGTATCTTTCCCGCTATTGAAAAAAAGCCATCTTCAATATCATTCCGTGCCTTTCCTCGTGGTGATATCTGCAAATCCTCATAGGTGACAAGCTCGGTAATGGAAAAGCAGTCATGGAGTTCCATCATGCTTATTTCTTCCCTGGGATCTTTTATGCCAGCCTCTTGATATGCCCTTGCAGCTGTTCTGGTTGTTGTCTCAACATAGGTACCATCCCACGCAGAGTATCCCAATTCCTCACCGGAACTGATCCCTATCTGAAGGGCCTTCACAAATACAGGATCTGCGATAAAATTGTTGGCCATATCCGCCCTGCACACTATGGCTGCTGCTGCACCATCGCTTACACCACAGCAGTCAAGAAGACCGAGAGGGGAGGCAATGATTGGGGCATTCAATACATCCTCTTCTGCTATAATTCGCTGAAGGTGGGCCTTTGGGTTTTTTGCACCATTTCTATGACTATTGACCGAGATCTTGGCCAGGCTCCTTTTTCCTTCTTCTGTAGACATACCGTACTTGGAAAAATATCGGTTGGCCATCATTGCAAATGCACCTGGGGCACTTATAGCTGGAAAAATGACCCTGTTTTTTGTACCCAAGATCGTACTTAACTCTGAAAGACCGCCATATCCAGTATCTTTTAGCTTTTCTGCTCCCAAAGCCAGGGCAATATCATATGCACCAGAGGCAACCCCGTACACCGCACCTCGTAACGCCTCAGAACCACTGGCACAAAGATTCTCAACCCTGGTTACCGGTATAAACGGCAGCTTTAATGTCCTGCTAAGAAACAGGGCCGACTTTCCAACATTTAACTCCTCATAACAAGAGCCATACCAGGCTGCCTGAATGTCCTTTTTCTCGATCCCTGCATCCTCAATTGCTTCAGTAAACGCCTCAACGATTAAATCTTCGGAACCCTTGTCCCAATGCTCTCCAAATTTAGTGCAACCCATTCCAATGATCGCAACCTTATCCTTTATCCCCTCACCCATTGTTATCTCCTCATGTCAAATCGGCACTACCTTCCAAAAATAGCCAATAATACCTCCTCTTTCATCAACGTACCTTCGTCTAAAACTCATCTCGACTGGCATACCTATCTCTATTGATTCAGGATCACAATCCGTCATATCAAACCAAAACCTGCCGCCTCCATCAAAATCAATAACCGCATATATTCCAGGCGGATTAGGTGTAAAGGCTAGGTGATCAACTGTAAAACTGAAAATAGTTCCTTTTTTATCAGAAAATCGGTAGTATTCCATCTCATCAATAGCGCCGCAATCAGGATTAACACACACCCTTTGAGCAGGATATTGAGGTGTCCCGCATTGTTTACAACGGGTTCCACAGAGGCCTAATATCTCTCTCCTATCTCTCCATGTTAAAGACAATGCAGTGTAAGGTATAGCCTCGGCCCTGATTCCTCCCTCCGGAGAAATAAAGCCCCTAAATGCAAGATACTTCTCGTAACTCGTAAGGTCTCTTTTTGACTTTAAATACCTCTTTAGCCCTCTTTTTTGACCTCTGAATTTTTCTATCTCTTCTGTAACCGTAAATAATAAGGCATCACTTCCATTACCAAAACCCGCCACAATTATTGTATCTCCAGGGCTTGCATCTTCAAGGGCCGAGATCAATATCATTAAAGGATAGGAGTTTCCAATATTCCCCATAACAGTCATTAAATGATCCTGAACCTGATCTGGTTCAAATCCCAATCTTTTGCTTACTTGTGCATGGTCGCGGGGATAAATTCCAGGAAAGGCCACCTTAGCTATATTTTTTGGGCTTAGCCCATATTTGGCAAGAAGCCCTGAGATGGCCTCAGGGATAATTTTTCTATAGCCTTCCTCTCTGCCGAATCTGTCCTCCCATGCCCTATCAGTTTTATCAGTTTCTGTTCTCCAATGATCAGGGAAATCATAAGAAACACTGTAGGAGCCTTCCAATTTTGCAATGACTCCATCACTGCCTAACAACAAAGACGTTGCACCATCACTAAAACTTATTTCTTGAGAACTACCGGGTTTTCCTACTCTGACATCCGATGCACATAAAAGGAGGTTATTTGCTGTGCCTGCACTAATACAATTAATTGCGGCAATTAATGCAGATGTGCCAGCACTCGTGGAATTACTAAAATCAGCTGTTCTGATGTTACTTTTAAGATCTAAGGCGGTCCCTATGATAGCAGCACACCCTCTTTCCCTAAATGGCGATGTCGTTGAAGCAAAGTATACACCACCAATAGAATCTCTGTCGTAGCCCTCCAAACAATTCATGGCAGAGGCAACAGCCATGGTTACACTGTCTTCATCAAAATTGGCTACGCGCTTTTCTCCCTTCATAGAGGCGGCCTGATGGAGCCAGCCCATACTCTTAAAAATAATATCCCTCTTTATTCTATTCAAAGGGAGATACCCCCCATAAGAGACGATACCTATCATCTTGATTAACCTCCTTCTTTGCGAGCCGTCTATAGAGAGTAAGATTGTAACATTTATCCGCCAGACTTATGGCGGATTTATCCTCCTGAGACGGATTTAGACGCCAGACCCGCCTGCCATCAGGCGGGTAGGCTCAAAACGGATTTATATCAAAATTCCAAAGGGAGTATGGGCATCTCTTTTGAGGTAATGAACTCAGCACTCACTTCTGTTTAGCCATTACTGATCCTCCCCTGGCCCGTGATGGGATGGGCAGGCAGGCCTAAGCCTGTAAATGCTTCCAGCTTGCTACTTATTGATAAACTTCTTAAGGCCTTGTGAAAACATAATTAAGCTGACCATTCGGTAGGGTATTGAATTCGGTTTTTAGCTCCATTCCTACATTTAAGTCTTCATAGGGTATTTCCTGTGATATTCTACCAAAGACCTTGTAATCACCATAATCAAGGAGGGCTATAGTGTAAGGAAGATCATCCTCAAATCCTACCGGTCCAT
>JGI10211J34971_10003560_pt1 | contig 12448 bp, 14 predicted proteins | sample Etolagsediment_FD_34971 | JGI IMG/M metagenome (IMG submission 34971) | reverse complement strand
AACAAAATCACCCCTGACGCAAACCACCGCCAAAACGTCAAGTTCAAGGGCGGAATGTCCGTGTGCGCCCACCGCCCAACGACAAAGTTCCCGCCCCAAAACAAAGCTGAAAGGCTGAGCAGCACGGCTGGCGGTAATTTGAGCATCATTAAGGAACATCCAACGGCGCAAAAACATTTTGTGTTGTCAGGGTAATGTCAGGCAAACACGTTACCCTCGCCTAACAATTGCTTCCTCATAAATAGACCATCCCCCTGGCAAAAACGACGCTGTTTTTGTCCCGGTGACAATTGCAAGCACGTCTTTGCCCATTGGCGAAGAAGCAGGCCCCTTCCGGGTCAAGGTGAGATCTTAAGGTGAGAGATAACATGAAAACCGCCCCCTTGGTTCTCGGCGCCCTTGCCGCCGCATCCGTTGCGATCTTCATGAGCCCCCAGCGGGCTTATAGCGCCCCTCACAATGCCCCCAGCTCTGAAGGTTCATCTTCCAAGACGCTCCAACTCGCACCGCTCATTGCCCCTGCGCAGTCGCGTCCCGGTTCTTTCACCACAGCTATGCACGCCATGACGCCCATTTTGGTCGTGCCGATGGCAAAAAACAGTCCGCTGGTGTGTCAACGCGCCCCGCGCGTCTCCGAGGCCTTGTTGCGCTATTTTATGAAAAACCCTGCCCCGGTCGATAAAACACGGCACCTTGATGTGGACAGTTTGACAAAGCAAAGCGTGGCGATGGCGGCTTTTGTCAACACATCGATCGGCATGAATGCGGTCAGCAATGTTTATGTCATCGAAGGCAACAAAGCCTTGACCACCGGGGTTGCGGCACGCTTGCCGTTTTCCACCGCCACGGCTTGCGGATCCGTCTTGGATGCGTACGAAAAACAAGTCCAAGAGATTCTCAAAAACTAAGGTCTGTAGCGGTTCATTTAACCGAAATACACGCGTTTGCACGTGCGTTCAATCGCGCCCAGGCACCCCTCCTCACATTTTTATTTTCCAAATGCCCCACCGACACCCCTTGACACGCCTTAATGTTCATGTTTTGTTCTATTTATAAGAACACCCACCAGAACGGAGTATGGACCATGAACAGCCTTGATCAGTTTGAACGCCTGCTTAGCGAAGCCGCTGCCGTCGTATCCCTGTTTGCCGCAGGGTATGTCTTGTTGATGATTGTCTGAACGGGCCGCAAAAAGAACGCTGAGTTTACAAGGTATCCGGTAAAATCAGATCGCCGTTTGCGTTTGGCACCAGTTGCGGAACATAGGAAAATTCCCAGGGATGACCGTCCGGATCTTGGATGTATCCCACATAGCCCCCCCAAGGCGTATCACGGGGCGCTTGGAGCGCTGTTGCACCGGCGGTGAGCGCTTGTTGGAATAAGGCCTCAACCTCATCGCGGTTGTGGGCGTTTACAGCCAATGTGATGCCGCCGGGTTTCGGCGAGTCTAGTCCCGTGTCGTGCGTCAGCGCGTTTTGCAGATATAGCCCCAAGACTTGCCCGCCCGCTTGATAAAACGTCACTTCATCCATGCTGATGGGCGACATTTCCCAGCCCATGGCCGCATAATAAGCGCGGGATACGGCCATATCTTTTACGCCTAAGGTGATCAAATGAATGCGGTTTTGTATCATATATGCCTCTCATCACAGGGCTCAAAGTTGTGGCACTACCCGTTTGGAGCCGTCTTGTTCCAAGGCGACGAACACAAAGTCGCCTTCGGTCACCTTCAAATCATCCACATGGGCACCGTTGCGTCGATGGACCCAGGCTTGGACGTGAATGGTCAGCGAACTGGTGCCGACATGAGTGACATCGGCGTAACAGCACAAAACGTCGCCAGCAAAAACCGGCAAATGAAATTCCATGGCGGTGATGGCCACCGTGGCGACGCGGCCTTGCGCGCGGTCATTGGCGGTGATGCCACCCGCCAGATCCATCTGCGCCAACAACCAACCGCCAAAAACGTTGCCGCCCGAATTCAAATTGGCGGGCATCGCCACTTGGCGGATGGCGAGCACACCGCGTGGGGTTTCGGCTTCAGGGCTTTGATGGGAAGCCGTCTCGTCCCGAGAAATCGATTCGCTCATATTGTCCTCAATGTTTTTGGGCTCAACAGCCATATTTTGTGCTTTCTCCAGCGCCAGAGTACCGTATGATGAAAAGAAAGCGTTCACCTCTAAAATACGATACGCTGTCGACGGCGGTGGGGCCAGCTTCTTTGTCTGCCCACAGCGCACACCCGAACTTAAAGAGACCTAGATATATATGAGCGACCTGTTCGAAGCCCCTCCCCCCAAAGCCTCAGCCCCTAAAGACAGGGCCACAAAGGCCGCTGCACCGCAGACTGTTGTCAAAAAATCGACAGCCAAGCCCTCCGCTATTCCCAAAGCGGTCAGCAACGATGCCTACACGGCGGCAGACATCGAAGTCTTGGAAGGCTTGGAGCCTGTACGCAAGCGCCCCGGCATGTACATCGGCGGCACCGACGAGCGCGCTTATCATCACCTGGCGGCGGAAATCATCGACAACGCCATGGACGAAGCGGTGGCCGGACACGCCAGCCAAATCGACGTCACGTTGGAGCCGGGCAACCGCTTGGTGGTGCGCGACAACGGTCGCGGCATCCCGGTCGATCCACACCCCAAATTCAAAGACAAATCGGCCCTGGAAGTCATTTTCACCACCTTGCATTCGGGCGGAAAATTCGGCGGCGGCGCGTATGAGACCTCTGGCGGTCTGCACGGCGTCGGCTCTTCGGTGGTGAACGCCCTGTCGTCTGAACTGGTGGTCGAAGTCGCCAAAGACAAACAGCTCTATCGCCAAACCTATTCACGCGGCCTGCCCACGTCCCAACTGGAAAGCTTAGGCCCGGTGAACAATCGGCGCGGCACTTTGGTCAGCTTTGTGCCCGACACCGACATTTTCGGCACCCGCGTCAATTTCCGCCCGCACTCGCTGTTTCGCATGGTGCGCTCCAAGGCGTATCTGTACCGCGGTGTGAAAATCCGCTGGTTCTGCGATGAAAGTCTGCTTAAGGAAAAAGAAGACAAAGACGTCCCCGAAAAGGCCGAACTGCACTTTCCCGGCGGCTTGGCGGACTATATCGCCAGCTTGCTGAAGGATCGGCGCACCGTCACGCCCCTGTCGTTTGAAGGCAATGCCAATTTCCCCGAAGGCCCCGGTCGGGTGGAATGGGCGGTGGCATGGCCCCTGGATGAAGACGGGTTTTTGAACTCGTACTGTAACACCGTGCCCACACCCCAAGGCGGCACCCATGAATCGGGTCTGAAATCGGCGCTGACCAAAGGCATTAAGGCTTATGCGGATCTGATTGGCGACAAACGCGCCGCCAAAGTCATGGCCGACGATGTGATTGGCGGGGCCTGTGTGATGCTGTCGGCGTTCATTGTCGATCCCCAGTTCCAAGGCCAAACCAAAGACAAACTGTCCACCGACGCCGCCGCACGGCTGGTGGAAAACGCCGTGCGCGATCGCTTTGACCATTGGCTCAGCAGTGACCCCAAGGTCGCCAAGGTGTTGCTCGACAACGCCGTGGACCGTGCCAACATCCGCACCCGGCGGCGCCTGGAAATGGAAACCAAGCGCAAGTCCGCGACCAAAAAATTGCGTCTGCCCGGCAAACTGTCCGATTGCAGCCAAACGTCGGCATTGGGCACGGAACTGTTCATCGTCGAAGGCGACAGCGCCGGTGGCTCCGCCAAGCAGGCGCGCAACCGGAAAAACCAAGCCATTTTGCCGTTGCGCGGCAAAATCCTCAACGTCGCCTCGGCCACCTTGGACAAACTGAAAGCCAACCAGGAACTGTCCGACTTGGGTGAGGCGCTGGGGTGCGGCACCCGCAAAGCCTACCAAGACGAAGCATTGCGCTACGAAAAAATCATCATCATGACCGACGCCGACGTGGACGGCGCGCACATCGCTTCTTTGTTGATGACGTTCTTCTTTAGAGAAATGCCGAAACTCATTGAAAATGGTCATCTTTATATCGCAATGCCGCCTTTGTATCGCATTGCCCAGGGGGCCAAAGTGATGTACGCGCGCGATGACGAACACAAAGAAGAATTGATGAAATCCGAGTTCAAGGGCCGCGGCAAAATCGAGATCAGCCGCTTCAAAGGCCTGGGCGAAATGCCCCCGGCGCAGCTCAAAGAAACCACCATGAACCCCGAAAAACGCATCTTGTTGCGGGTTACGGTGCCCAAGGGGCACGGCGCGGAAGACTGGGATGATTTGCACGACACCGAAGAACTGGTGGAAAGCCTGATGGGCAAAAAACCCGAATTGCGGTACGCCTATATCCAGGAACACGCGCAATTTGTGGAAGACATCGACGTGTAAGCCCCTCCTTCAAGCAGGCTCGTCATATGCTGTATCAAGCCCTTCTCAAGCACGCTGAACCATTTGCCTTGGACTTGGATAGAAAACCCTGGTTCGTTTCCGTGCGTGCCCAAGTCATTTTGGGGTTTGTGGCCTTGGGCCTGGGCAAAGGCGGTTTGTTCATCTCGACATTTTTCATCGCCATGGCGTGGTCGGAAGCGGGCTGGACGCTCTACGCCGCTGTGAGTTCCGTCGTCACTGTGCTGGTGTTAATCTTTGCTTACATCGCCGTCTTGGCGCGCATCGAGGCCCGCATCAGCCCTGAAACCGACACGGTTCATTTGATCAAGCGCATGCCCTTTCACCGAACCGAGCACACCGCTTCGCTTTCACACTACCAGGGCATCGAACTCACGTCCCGTACCCTGCCCGATCAACGGGTTATGCACACCATCATGCTGGCCCACGAAGACGCCAATCTCAGTGTCCCCTTATGGCAACGCCGCCAACCGGAACAACCACTGGAAATCTGTGCAACATTTGCAGCCGCTTTGAAGGTCGGGAATTTAGCCATTCCCTCTCATAACCCCCTAAAATGATTGCAACTTTACAACCCTCGGTATAATCTAGTTGATAGAGGGAAGACACACCTACGCGGCCTAGAAAAGGCGGTCAGATCATGACCTCACAGACGCAATTCCCAAATCCACCCCCTCCGGTTCCTCATGCAAGTGCCTCGGAAACGGGAGAGATCCTTGCCTCAAGTGCGTATCGTCTGTGGCGGTTTTTGGCTTTTCTCATCGTCACCGGACTGCTCTTGGTTTCCATGATCATCTATAGCGCCGAGACGGGGTTGCGCATGTCCCAGCGCTACACACCGCTGATTGACGCGGCCATGGAAATCAAGCTGGAAGCGGCCTTGGGGCATTTGTTGTTAGAAGAAACCCTCCACAAAGAACGTCCAGGCCGTCTTGAAGATGTGGTCAGCCATTTAAAACAAGCCGATTGGTACGCCCAAGCCATGCTGGAGGGGGGCACGAATGCGGAAGGCACCTTCATCCCCTTGGATGATCCCCTGTTGCGTCAATACATCGTGGATGTCCGCAATGAACTTGTGCTGTTTGAGGCCGACATAAAACGACACTGGCGCAACACAATGATCCTCCAATCAAAATCAGAGACGGATAAAGTGTTCGATGCCACCTTCTATTCGTTTATTGAAAAAGCAGATATCGTCGAAACGCACTTGCAACAGCTCATCAAACAAGCCGAACGGCGTTTTATCGTCGTGCAAATCATCTTGGCTATGGGGACAATGGGCGTCGTCGCATGGCTTGGTATGTTGTTTAAACGGTTTTTCAAAGCGCAAAATCGGGCCTTAGCGCAGTTGCAAGGCGAAATCCAGCACCGTCTTCTCATCGAGCAGACCTTGCGCGAACAGGCCACCACCGACACCCTCACCGGGTTGCTCAATCGCCGCAGCATGTTGGAGGTTTTACAAGACGAACTGAACCGCGCGCGGCGCTTAGGTTCGCCATTTTCCGTCGTTATGTTCGATATCGATCTTTTTAAGACCGTCAACGACACGTTTGGTCACGAAGCGGGCGACACGGTGCTGACCACCATCGCAACCCGCGTCACATCACGGTTACGGGACGTTGATTCCTTTGCCAGGTGGGGCGGTGAAGAGTTTCTTTTGTTGCTGCCGGGAACGGATCGCCAGGGCGCAATCGCGTTGGCCGAAACGTGTCGCGAAATCATCGCCGGTAGCCCGATGCAAGGGATTGGACAGGTCACCGCAAGCTTTGGGGTCGCCGACTATGGGCATGAAAAAAGCGTCACCGCCTTGATCCGTCGTGCCGATAACGCCCTCTACGATGCCAAAAACAAGGGGCGGAACCGTGTTGAGGCCTCGCTTACAGACGCTTCGCCCGCTGCGCTTTAACTTTGGCCAGACTTAAAGGCAACAGCTCAACCGCCAAAACGCCGCAGAGAATCAACGCCCCGCCGCTGATTTCCAAGGCCCCTAAATGTTCCCCCAGGATCACCGCCCCCGCCAAGGCGGCAAACACCGTTTCGGCGCTGAGAATAACCGAAGCATCCGGGGCCGGGGTATGGCGCTGGGCCACCACTTGCAGGGTAAAGCCAACCCCAACCGAGACGACGCCCGTGAACACCACCATCGGCGCACTGGCCAACAATCCATCCATCGTCAACGTTTCGCTCATGCCCCCCCACAGCAGCCCCAAAATGCCGCAAACGATAAACTGTATGCATGCAACGGTGAGCGGCATTTGGGTGCGCTTGGACACGTAACCGACCAATAAAATGTGGGTGGCCCAAAACAACGCCCCCGCGATCACCCACGCATCCCCGCCGTGGATGTCATCCAGCCCCCCGCCCGACATCATATACGCCCCGCCCAAGCACGCCGCCGCGGCTGGCCAGATGGCCGGATGGGGCGTCTGGCGCAACACCAAAAAGGCTAAGATCGGCGTCAGCGGCACATACAACGCGGTCAGAAACCCGGCGTTGGCCACGGTTGTGGCGGCAATGCCAAACTGCTGCAATAAAGCGCCCAGAAACAAGGCCGTGCCCGTCATCACCAACCACGGCAGGACCGAGCGTTCAAGCGTCGCGGCTCCATCAGCGCGCCGGGTGCGCTGTTCTTTTAAGGCAAATGGCAGCACCACCAGCGCCCCCAGAACAAAGCGAATGCCGGTAAACAACACCGGACCGATGTGTTCCATGGCCATTTGCTGAATGGAAAACGTCACGCCCCAGATGAGAGCGGCGAGCAAGAGCAACAAATTGGCGTGCAAACGGCGCATGGAACGCTTCCGCAAGAAAAGTTGATCAGCCAGAACGTCGAAAAAACGTCCCTGTCTACGCTGAATGAAGTGTTGCAGCATGTACGCTGAAGCCATAGAGTTTACAAGGGCGTACATCGTACCAAACGCGCTGCAACAGTATGGACTTCCCCCGCATGCCAGACGACACCACGCCACTGCTCAAAGTCGAAGACATCCACAAAAGCTTCGGCGGTCAAGACGTGCTGAAAGGCATCTCCGTCAACGCAAAGCGCGGTGACGTGATTTCCATACTGGGGTCCAGCGGATCGGGCAAAAGTACGTTTTTGCGCTGCATCAACTATCTGGAACATCCAGACATCGGCCGCGTCAGCATTGCTGGTGAAGAAATTCGCACCAAAAAGGACAAAAACGGCAGCTTGGTTCCGGCCGATCCGAAGCAGTTGGCGCGGTTGCGCGCACGCATCGGATTTGTTTTCCAGTCATTCAATTTATGGCCGCATCTCAATGTGTTGCAGAACGTTGTTGAAGCGCCGATGCAAGTCTTGAAGCTCAGTAAAAAGGACGCCACCGCGCGCGCCGAGGCGATTTTGGCGCGGGTCGGTCTGGCTGATCGCATGAACCATTTCCCCGCCCACTTGTCCGGTGGTCAGCAACAACGCGCCGCCATTGCGCGGACCTTGGCGATGGAGCCGGAAGTGATTTTGTTTGACGAGCCGACCTCCGCCTTAGACCCCGAGCTGGTCAGCGAAGTGTTGGCGGTGATTGGGTCGTTGGCCGAAGAAGGCCGCACCATGCTGATTGTCACCCACGAAATGGGGTTTGCCCGCGAAGTGTCCACCTGGACCATGTTTCTGCACCAAGGAAAGGTTGAAGAACAAGGTCCGCCGGACAAAATATTCAACGCAGCGGATTCAGAACGCGTCCGCCAATTTATGGCCAGCCACCTCCATTAACGGCGGCATCAACGGCGGCACCGTACGCAAACACTGGAGCACCCAAAAAATGAGCTTTTTACGTAATTTCAAAGGCATGGCCATCGCAGCCCTGAGCGTCATCGCGCTCACCGCGACAGCCCATGGCGCAGACAAACTGCGCATCGGCACCGAAGGCGCATACCCTCCGTTCAACCTGGTCGACAGCAACGGCGAACTTCAAGGCTTTGATGTCGATATCGCCAAGGCGCTGTGCGCCAGCATGAAAGCCGAATGCACCTTCGTCAAACAAGACTGGGACGGCATGATTCCGGCGCTCAACAAGCGCAAATTCGACGCCATCGTGGCGTCTATGTCGATCACCGAAGAGCGCCAAAAAGCGGTCGATTTTTCGGAACGTTATTACACCAACAAACTTCAATTCGTGGGCAAAAAAGGCCAAGCCATGGATATTTCGGCGGCGGGCCTCAAGGGCAAAGTGATCGGCGCGCAACGCGCCACCATCAGCGGCCAATGGCTGGAACAAAACCGCGCGGATGCCGACATCAAACTCTACGACACCCAGGAAAACGCCTATTTGGATTTGGCGTCGGGGCGTCTGGACGCCATTTTGGCCGATGCCTTTGTCAACTACGAATGGCTGAATTCCGACGCCGGGCAAGCGTTTGAAGCCAAGGGCGACCCGGTTTTTGACGGGGATTTGATCGGCATCGCCATTCGCAAAGGCGAAGACGATTTGCGGATGAAACTCAACACAGCCATCAAAGACATCGTCGCTGACGGCACATACGGCAAAATCAACGCCAAATACTTTCCGTTCTCCATCTATTAAGCGAACACCGAACCGACGGGGCTAAGCTGCCCTGTCGGTTTTGGGGGGATGTTAGGGACCGCATGATCGATCTCCAGGGCTTTGGCGCATTGTTGTTTGCGGGTACTCAGGTGACCTTGCAGCTGACCCTTGCTGCGTTGGTGGTGGGATTAATCCTGGGTCTGTTGGGGGCGACGGCGAAGCTGTCCGAACATGCCCCCCTCAGATTGGTGGGCAACGGCTATTCGACCTTGGTGCGCGGTTTGCCCGAATTTTTGGTGGTGTTGACGTTTTATTTCGGCGCCACCGATATCTTGATGGCCTTAGCCTCCACCCTTTTTGGCTATGACGCGTATATCGAAGTCAGCGCCTTTGCAGCGGGCACAACGGCGCTGGGCTTTATCTTTGGCGCCTATGCGTCGGAACTGTTTCGCGGCGCCATCATTTCCATTCACGGCGGTCAGGCCGAAGCGGCCCGCGCGCTCGGCATGAGCAAACGCCAGACGTTTTTTCGCATCACCCTGCCCCAGGTTTGGCGCATCGCCCTGCCGGGCTTGGGCAATTTGTTTATGATTTTGATGAAAGACACGGCCTTGATTTCGGTCGTCGGCCTGGAAGAGCTGATGCGCGTCACCGCGTTTGCGGTCGGACGCACCAAAGAACCGTTTACCTTTTACCTCACCGCCGCGGTCATTTACCTGCTGCTGACCTCCATCGCCAGCTTGGGTTTGCGCTATCTGGAAAAACGCGCCGCCTTGGGCGTGCGGGAGGCCTTGTCATGACCTGGGAAGCCTTCCTCGAAATGTTGCCCAAACTGGCTAGCGGTGCGGTTCTGACCCTTGAATTGTTGCTGCTGTCGGCTTGTATAGGGCTGTTGCTGGCGGTGCCGCTGGCCTTGGCACGGGTGTCAAAACGGTGGTGGCTGAGCCTGATGCCGCGCACCTACATCTTCTTTTTTCGCGGCACCCCTTTGTTGGTGCAATTGTTCCTGGTCTACTATGGTCTGGGTCAATTCGAGGCGGTGCGCGAAAGTTTCGTCTGGCCGGTGTTGCGCGATGCGTTTTGGTGCGCGGCGATCACCTTTAGCCTGCACACGGCGGCTTATATCTCGGAAATTTTGCGCGGCGCCATTCAGGCCGTGCCGGTCGGCGAAATCGAAGCCGCACGCGCCATCGGCATGCGCCCCCACCAGGTCTACATCAGCATCATCTTGCCGCGCGCCTTTCGCATGGCGCTGCCGGCATACGGCAATGAAATCATTTTGATGCTGAAGGCCAGCGCCCTGGCCAGCACCATCACGCTGATGGACTTAACAGGCACGGCAAAAACCATATCGTCCATCAACTATATGCCCGTGGAAACCTTCGTCACGGCCGGAGCGTTCTACTTGGCGATCACCTATGTGTTGACCCACTTCATCCGCTTTTTGGAGCGCCACCTCCATCCCGACCGCAAAGAACCGGTCATGATTGTGGGCTAAATGAGCCTCTTAGCCCCCACGACACGCGCTGTAGCATTTTGCACGACCACCGTTTTTTTTGAACACCACGTACATGTTGTCCGACGTCGGCAAGGTGTAGGTGAGCCCGTAATGCGCGGTAAAGCCGGCTTTTTCGCCCATTTTTTTGAGCGATTTCGGGGTGAAGTAATTGAGGTGATCGGGATAGCGAAAACCGCACCACTTGGCTCCCATGACCATACGGTTGAGCGAGGCGTAGTTGGGCACTTTGACAATTGCCACACCGCCGGGCTTCAACACCCGGTGGACTTCAATCAGCACCGCCAAGGGGTGCATTTCGTGTTCCAGGTAAGAGCGCAATGTCGCCGCGCTGAAAAAACCGTCGCCAAAGGACTTCAAGCCATCCAAAGTCGGCGCGTTGACGCACGCCCCGCCGCTGGCACTGAACAAAACGTCCGCCGCCTTGGCCAGTTCGGTTGAAATCTCAATGCCGAACGGCACAAACGCGGGCGACATATCGTTCATTTGCGCCCCGTCGCCACAGCCCAAATCAATCACCGGACCGGGCTGGGCCCAGGTTTCGACCATGATGGGCATTTGCTTGCGCGGCAACAGATGCATGCGCATGCGCGTCAGCTTGCTGGCTTTGTAGGTCACCGGGCGCAGTTCGGCGCGGCGCTGTTCTTCGATTTTGGTGGTGGTTTCCCAGCTGAGTTCCGCAAACAGTTTGGCGTAATCGGGACCTTTGTCGATGTAGACAAAACCGCAGCCGTCACATTCGCGGATGGTCCACACATCATAACTGTATTCAACTTCGAGCTGGTCATCATTGTTGCGACCGCACAACGGGCAGTCTCTGTGCAGCACCTGAACCGTGCCGAGGTTCTTTGAATGGACTTCAAAGGGCTCCATGCTCACGAAAGTGTTTTCCTTACTCACAAGAGTCCGGCCGCTTCGTCAAAACCAAACATGATGTTCAAGTTTTGCACGCACGATCCCGATGCCCCTTTGCCCAAGTTGTCGAGCAACGCCATCACGACGGCTTGATCCCCTTCTGCATTGGCGAATACGAACAAGCGCAAATCGTTGGTGCCGTTGGCGTCTTCGGCTTGAAGCTGGGTCAGCTTGGCGCTGTCATCCAAGGCGGCGACTTTGACAAAGGTCGATCCACCGTAGTGCGCCGCCAGAGTCTGGTGCACGTCTTTGGCGGATGGACGTGTGGGCAAGTCGGCCAATTGCAGCGGCACCTGCACCAGCATGCCTTGGGCAAAACGTCCGACACTGGGCACAAACAAGGGCCGCTTGACGAGACCGCTGTGGAGTTGAATTTCCGGCACATGTTTATGCGCCAAGCCTAAACCGTAAACAAAGTACGGGGCCTGGGTGTAGCCCGCCGAGGAAGGGTCTTCAAAGTTGGCGATCAATTGCTTGCCGCCACCGCTGTAGCCGGAAATCGCATTGATCGAGACACCCAGGTCCGCTGGCACCAAGCCAGCGCTGACCAACGGGTTCAGCACCGAAATGGACGCCACCGCATAACAGCCCGGATTGCTGACCCGCTTGGACGCCGCAATTTTGGCCCTTTGCCCCGCGTTTAACTCGGCAAAGCCATAGGCCCAATCCGCATCGACCCGATACGCCGTGCTGGCGTCGATCACCTTCACGTCTGGATTTTCGATCATCGCCACGGCTTCGCGGGCGGCATCGTCGGGCAGGCATAAAATGGCCAAGTCCACGCTGTTGAGCATGTCGCGACGCGCACTGGCATCTTTACGGTTTTGTTCCGAAAGACTGATGATTTCAATATCGTTCCGGTTTTCCAGCCGGGTGCGGATTTGCAGACCCGTGGTGCCCACTTCACCGTCAATAAATATACGCGCGCTCATCAATATTATTACCCCAACGTTATGCTTGATCCGTCTGAGACGTCGCTGTGGCGACATCTCTGTGTCTTGATTAACGGACCCCGGTTCCTTTCGCAATGCCTACCTAGCCATTATGCCAAATTGGAAGGCATTTACGTTTTAAAACCGACGCGGAAATTACACATTGCTTTCGTATTATATTTACCTTAAATAAACACGCCGAATGA
>JGI10211J34971_10003559_pt1 | contig 12449 bp, 11 predicted proteins | sample Etolagsediment_FD_34971 | JGI IMG/M metagenome (IMG submission 34971) | reverse complement strand
GACAAGGGTCAGAAGGGTGAAGTAGGAGCAACTGGTTCTGCAGGTGCTAAAGGTCAAAAAGGCGATACTGGTTCAACTGGTTCAACTGGTGCTAAGGGACAGAAAGGTGAGGTAGGTAATACTGGTTCTGCGGGTTCTACTGGTGACAAAGGTCAAAAGGGTGAAGAGGGTAATTTCTCTGGCACATTTAATACCAATCAATGGTATAGTTCTTCTGATAGTAGACAAAGACTATACTTTGCATCAACATCACATACTTACATTAAGTCGTCTGCTGATGTTATCTTCCGAGTAAATAACTCAGATACCAATGAATTTTTGATGCAAGCAGATGGAGACTTCCACGCAGATGGGGATGTCATTGCACACTCAACTAGCACCTCAGACGAACGACTCAAGACTAACATTCGGACTTTACAAAATGCCCTAGATAAGGTAAACTCTATAAGAGGTGTGGAGTTTGAGTATCTCAAAGATGGCAGAGAAGGTGCAGGTGTCATTGCTCAAGAACTGATAACTGTTCTACCGAGTGCTGTTTCTGAAAAGGGTCGTTTGACATTAGACCAAGACGATGAAGATAGATACTACACAGTAGAGTATAGTCAGTTGACTGCACTGTTTATCGAAGCAATCAAAGAACTGACAGAGAGACTAGAGAACCTAGAATCAAAACAAAACTAAATTATTGAAGGTGACATGAAAAAGTACATTATTAATCTTGAGCGAAGAGAGGATCGTCGTGTCCACTTCATTCGCAATAACTCGTTTCTCAGAAATCAAGAGTTCCTTATCGCAGTCGATAAGGAAGACATCACACTAGAATACCTTGCTGAAAATGGATTAAGCACAAATCCCTATTGGCGCGATCCTTTCAGAAACAGACGCATTACTAAGGGAGAAGTGGCATGCTTTCTTTCACATGCGAAGGCATGGAAGACTTGCGTTGAACTCAATGAACCGATTATGGTATTTGAGGATGATGCGATTGTCAAGGAAGAACTATTCGTCGAAGAATATTACGAAGAAGTCCTCAAACAATACGGGTTTCTTTATCTGTCTCGTAGAGAAAACGAACCTGAAAAAGTTGAACCGATCAACGATAAACTAGAGCGTCCATCCTATCCATACAATATGACATCGTATTGTCTTACACCAGAAACGGCATTACTATTGCTCAACAGTGGCATCATGCAGAGCATCATTCCAGTCGATGAGTTTTTGCCAAAGGTCATTCGTCAGATTAACGGTGTGGCACTGATTGATGATGTGGCAGATCAAGTAAGTCGTAATATCTTAGGTTCAGACATTGAACCCTATTCCGAAGACGATTGGTTTATCGATTTTAAGGTACATCCAATTACTGTCGGCACTGATCGTAAGAAGTGTGTAGCACTGAACACCAGTGGTATGATGGTGGGGATTTATCCAAAGAACCTTGGTGAAACTGCAGAGTGGAAAGGGGGAGATATGACAACTCCAGGAGGAGGTACGAAAGTTCGACTCCTGAAGGAATATCTTGCAAGGTCCGAATTAAATGATTGGGATGTAATTCTATTCACTGATGCATACGACGTATTCTATGTTGAAGATCTACAAACTATCACTAAACGCTACATTGGGTTCAATAAAAAGGTAATTTTCTCAGCAGAAAGATACTGTTACCCAGATAATAATCTGGTCCAAAAATATCCTCAATCCGACACGCCCTATCGCTTTCTGAATAGTGGCACATTCATTGGACAAGTCGGTGAGTTAAAGAAAATCATTGGTGATGGGATTGATCACTCTGATGATGATCAGTTGTTCTATACTCAGCAATTTCTGAGCGACAATTTTGATATTGCACTCGACTATGAGGGATACATATTCCAAACTCACGAACCTCAAGTCACGAAGGTAAATGATCAAATCTACAACCCATTGACTCGATGCTATGGGTGTATCTATCATGGCAATGGTGGAGAGGAAACCAAGAGTAAGTTCGACGAACTGTACAATGCCTTCTATCCAAAAGCACCGTCTTTGTTTATTCCAACGTATAGTAAATTTGACATTTTAGAAAAAGACATGCTGATTGTAAACTTTATGACACAATCTCAGTGTGAAGATCTTATTGATATGGCAGATCGACATGGTGGATGGGAACCGCATCCNGATGATAAGTTTCCTGCACAAGAGATTCGTCTGAAGGAACTTGGATTGTGGGAGGAGTGCGAAAGTCACTGGCAGAAACATATCTATCCGATTGTCGAAGAGTATTGGAGTCCGATGCAAATGTATGGATTGCGTGAGGCATTTGTTATGCGTTATGCACTCGACACACAAGTTAGTCTTTCCAATCACTGCGATGCAAGTATGGTGACAGGATCAGTAAAACTGAATGACGACTATGAAGGTGCGGAATTATACTACCATCGACAAAAGGTGTCAAATAAAGATGTGCCAGTTGGACGAGCAATTCTGTTCCCCGGACAAGTGACACATGGACATGAATGTCAGAAACTGATTTCTGGTGTTAAATATTCATTGACTATGTGGACACAACGCTATAAAGGTGACCTACTGTGATGTATAAATAGTCATGAATTAACCAAAGGATTTTAACATGGCAAACCCTACTACACGAGATGAGTTAAAAAAATATTGTCTGCGTAGATTGGGGCATCCAGTCGTAGAAATCAATATTGATGAAGATCAGATGCAAGATCGTATCGATGATGCGCTTGCATTTTACCGTGACTACCATTACGATGGCACTGAGCGCACATACTACAAGCATCAAGTTACATCGGATGATCGCACCAATGGGTATATTCCTATTCCCTCAAATATCAACGGTGTGATAAATGTGTTCCCTATCGGAACTGGACTGAATGCTAACAATCTATTCAATCTGCGCTATCAGATCACATTAAACGAAATCTATGATTGGTCGCATGCTCAGTTTGTAAACTATACTGAGTCTATGCGTCGAGTGGCACTGATGGAGGAAATCTTTGTTGGTAAGCAACCTCTCCGTTTTAATCGTCACATGGATCGTTTATTCATCGATATGGATTGGAATACACGCACTGTAGTAGGCGAATATCTTGTCATCGAAGCATATCGTGAACTAGATCCTGACACTTACACTTCCGTTTGGGGTGACCGTTGGTTGCGTATGTATTGTACGCAATTGTTTAAGCGTCAATGGGGCGAGAACATAAAGAAGTTTGAGGGGATGCAGTTGCCGGGTGGTGTTCAGTTCAATGGACAACAAATCTGGTCTGAAGCAGATGAAGAAATCAAGCGACTTGAGGAAGAGGTTGTAAACAACTACTCAATGCCCGCGATGGACATGATTGGGTAACTAGATGCCAACAACAAGTCTCTACTTCAACAACTATTCCTATACAGGTGAACAGAATCTCATCGAGAATCTGATCATTGAATCGATCAAGATTTATGGTATTGAGGTGTTCTACATGCCTCGCACTCTTGTCAAAGAGGATCAACTCTTTGGTGAGGATGTGTTGTCTAAATTTGAGGATGCCTATCCAATTGAGATGTACATCAAGTCGGTTGATGGGTTCCAAGGAGACGGGGATTTCTTATCGAAGTTTGGATTAGAGATTCGTGATGAAATGGTTCTGACTGTGGCACGTCGTCGTTTTGGCGAAGAGATAGAAGCAGACGCAACGACTCCAGTAAACGAAACAAATGGAAGTGGTCGCCCTATGGAAGGCGATTTAATTTACTTCCCACTCAACGGCAAAATATTTGAGGTCAAGTTTGTAGAGCACGAGGCAATCTTCTATCAGATGGGTTCTCTCCAAACCTATGATCTCACACTTGAACTCTTTGAGTACAGTCACGAAGAACTCAATACTGGCATTGCCGATATCGATGCAATCGAAGATACATACTCAAGCGTCAAAGAGAACTTTGAGTTACTTGACGAATCTGGTAACGTGCTTGTCTTTGAGAACGGGGACGGTATCATCGTTGAGGAGTATCGTATTGAAGCAAGTGATTCTCAAGCAAACAACGAATACTTTCAGACGACATCAAATATCAGTTTCATTGACTTCAGTGAAATCAATCCATTCTCTGAAGGGGGTACTTGGTAATGTTTGGACATAGTTATTACCATGGCGTACTGCGTAAATACGTCATTATGTTTGGCAATATGTTCAACGACATTGATGTCGTTCGCTACAATAATTCAGGCACTCCTATCCAAACACTCCGCGTACCAATCGCATATGGTCCAAAACAAAAGTTTCTTGCAAGACTCCGCACTGATCCTCAACTGAATCGTGATGTAGCAATCCAACTGCCTCGTCTGTCATTTGAGGTCACGAGTATTTCTTATGCACAAAATCGTGGATTGAATAAACTAATTCGGACAAGCGGTATCGGTGCAAATGGTGATACGCTGAGATCAGCATTTACTCCTACGCCATATGACATCAACTTTTCTTTGTATGGTATGTTTGCAAACCAAGAAGATGCTGTTCAAGTGGTTGAGCAGATCCTTCCGTTTTTCAGACCAGAGTGGACACACTCACTGAATCTCATTCCATCACTTGGCGATAAATATGATGTTCCAACAGTCCTAAACGACATGAGTATTGAAGACTCCTATGAAGCAGACTTCCAAACTCGTCGTGCCATTATATACACATTTAACTTTACTGTCAAGGGTTATCTATTCGGTCCTGTGACAAACAAAGGAGTTATTAAGCGCACGATTGTTGATCTTGCTGCAAATAATGTGGTGGGTTCTCCGATGAATGTTCGACTCGATATCAACCCTGGACTTCTTGCTAATGGTTCACCGAACTACAAATGCAACAGCAAGTATCGCAACCTCTTTGATTACTGCGAACAATGATTATGGATATACATTTGAGAAAGATGATTATTTTGATGGAGTTGACAGACATGGGCATGATTGATGAAAGATAACACAACTGAAAGTCTGAACGAGATTTTTCAAGTTGATGGCGAACTGGTAGAGGAAAAAACGCCCTCACTCAAAAGAGAAAACTTTGAGGCACGTACTCGATACGACGATGATATCTCTAAAGACTACAAATACGCACGAGAGAACCTCTATGACGTTATCGAACGTGGCACTGAGGCACTCGACTATTTACTGGAACTTGCGAAAGCGTCTGAACATCCACGTGCCTTTGAGGTTGTATCAACTCTCACAAAAACACTCGTGGATGCCAACAAAGACTTACTTGAAGTGCAGAAGAAAGTAAAAGACTTGACTGCCGAGGATAAGAAAGAGAATCCACAGAACGTAACCAATGCTCTATTCGTTGGGAGCACTGCAGATTTGCAAAAACTGATTAAGGGTAATAATGATTGAGCAACGCGGTTACAACGGCAATGCAAATCTAAAGAAAAAAGGCACAGACATCGAATGGACAGAGGATAAGATCTCTGAGTTCGTAAAGTGTGCTAAAGATCCGATTTACTTTGCCGAGCAGTACATCAATATCGTCCATGTAGACCATGGTCTGATTCCTATTCGTCTATACGACTATCAACGAGACATCATTGACAAGATTACTAACAACCGTCGGTGTGCGGTTGTCACCTCTCGTCAAGCAGGTAAAACAACCACTGCAGTATGCGTTATATTACATTATGTGTTATTTAATGATCACCGCACAGTAGCACTGCTTGCCAATAAGGGTGATGCAGCACGTGAGATTCTGGATCGTATTAAGACTGCATACGAAGCACTACCAAAGTGGTTACAGCAAGGCGTGATAGAATGGAACAAAGGTTCTGTTGAATTTGAGAATGGATGTAAGATTATTGCATCTGCCACATCTTCCTCTGCAATTCGTGGTAAGTCGATTTCATTCTTGTACATTGACGAAACGGCATTCGTCGAGAATTGGGATGAGTTCTTTGCTTCCGTATTCCCAACTATCTCATCTGGTCAGACCACTAAGATTCTCCTTACCTCAACACCAAATGGATTAAACCATTTCTATAAGACGTGNGAAGGTGCGGAGCAAGGTACGAATGGATATGAGTTTGTTCGTGTCATGTGGCAAGATGTACCGGGTCGTGATGAAGCATGGAAGAAAGAAACTCTCTCATCGATGGATTTCGACTATGAGAAGTTTTCACAGGAGTTTGAGTGTCAGTTCCTTGGTTCGTCTGGCACACTGATTGAGGGCAATAAACTAAAGTCATTGGTTCATAAACAACCCCTAAGAGAGTCTAATGGTTTGTTTATGTATCATGAACCGCAAGAAGGACACACATATACTACTGTGGTAGATGTTTCACGTGGAAAAGGATTGGATTATTCTGCATTCCAAGTTCTTGATGTAACCAAAATGCCCTACCAACAAGTCTGTGTCTATCGTGATAATCATATCACTCCAATTGAATATGCAGAAATCATACATAGAACAGTAAAGCATTACAAAGAATCTGTCGTTATGATTGAAGTGAACGACATAGGAGAGCAAGTTTCTGATTTGCTTCATTATGATTTTGAGTATGAAAACATACTCTACACAGAGTCAGCAGGGCGTTCTGGAAAAAGAATATCTTCTGGTTTTGGAAGAAACGTAGATAAAGGGGTACGTACTACAAAAACAGTCAAGGCAATAGGTTGCTCAATTCTAAAACTTTTGATTGAGCAAGAACAACTGATTCTCAATGATTTTCATACGATCCAAGAACTGTCTACATTTTCTAGAAAGGGATCGTCTTATGAAGCAGAATCGGGTTGCCATGATGATTTGGTGATGTGTTTAGTGTTATTTGCATGGGTTTCTGATCAACAATACTTTAAGGAAATGACAGATATCAACACGCTAAGAGCATTAAGACAACGCACCGAAGAGGAAATGATGGAAGAATTGCTTCCGTTTGGATTCCATGATGATGGAATGCCTGATGAAAACGTGATTGACATCCCTGTAACAGGGATGGATAACGATACCAGTGACTTTTATGACACAAGAAACTTTGATCCATTCTAAATAACCGTTTTTATAAATAATGGAACGAATTATAAAAATGAACTCTTTAATGAGAAGGAGATAAGAAATGCCTTTCCAAGTATCACCGGGCGTTAATGTAAGTGAGATTGATCTTACTACTGTTGTCCCTGCGGTGAGCACCACAGAAGGTGCAATTGCAGGGAACTTCAAGTGGGGTCCAGTCAATCAGCGTGTACTCGTTGACTCTGAAGATCGTCTTGTAAATATTTTTAACAAACCAAACGCAAATACCGCAACTGATTTCTTCACTGCGGCAAACTTTCTTGCTTACGGTAACCAACTCTATGTTGTTCGTGGACGCACAAGCGGTACATTGAACGCAACTGCAGGTGGTAGCGCAGGCAAGCGTATCGACAATGAAGAATACTACAACGAAGTCTATACTGCCGAAGCAGCAGACGGTGAATGGGTTGCTAAGTATTCTGGCGACTTAGGTAACTCGCTGAAGATTTCTATCTGCCCTAATAGCAAGGCATGGGAAGAAGCAATCACAACTCAATACGTAGTTTCTCGTAATAGTCCAACTGTCAACACAACAGTATCTGCGGCAACAAACTTCAAGGCAGGTGACATTCTGTTACTTGGTCCTGATAAAGAACAGCGTAAGATCAAGACAATTTCTGGTAATACTATTACACTGACTTCTGATTATACTGGTAATACAGTAAGTGTGGGTGTCCACTATGTCAATTCATTGACTCGTCGTTGGGAGTTTTTCAACGAGTTTGATCAAGCACCAACAACTACAACCTATGCAAACTCAGTCAACTCGACAGGTGATGCAATTCACGTTGCAATCATGGACGAAGATGGTTTGTTTACAGGTCAACCGGGTACTGTTGTTGAGAAGTTTGAGGACGTTTCTGTAGCAATTGATGCTAAGACAGAACAAGGTGCTACAAACTACTATAAAGAAGTTATCAATCAGCAATCAGCATATACTTGGTGGGCAGCACACGACAGTGCACTCACAAATGCAGGTGCACGTGCTGATAACGGTACAGCATTCTCTAGCACTTCAGATTTACCATTGACACACTCTTTTGATTATGGTGTTGATGGAGCAAAATTGACAAGTGCTCAGAAGATTCCATTCTACAACAAGTTCAAGTCGGCAGAAGACGTTGATGTTTCACTGATTCTAGGTTCGGATGCAGATACTACTCTTGCAACTCATCTGATCACAAACATTGCCGAGACACGTAAAGACTGCTTAGTAGTTCTGTCACCAGAACGTGCTGATGTTGTAAATAACAACGCATACGAAGGTAAAGAGCGTGATGACATTATCACATTCCGTGATGGACTACCATCATCTTCATACGCAGTGCTTGACTCTGGTTGGAAGTATCAGTACGATAAGTANAACGANTTGTATCGTTATGTACCTCTTAATGCTGACACAGCAGGTTTGATGGTACAGACTGACTTGACACGTGATCCTTGGTATTCACCTGCTGGATTCAATCGTGGTAATGTCAAGAATGCGATTAAGTTGTCTTACAACCCATCGAAGGCAGATCGTGACCAACTGTACAAGAAGGGTGTGAACCCAGTTGTTACATTCCCAGGTCAAGGAACTGTACTTTACGGTGATAAGACATTGCTTGCAAAACCATCGGCATTTGATCGTATTAACGTTCGTCGTTTGTTTATTGTGCTTGAGAAGGCAATCTCTACTGCCGCCAAGTTTACTCTCTTTGAGTTCAATGATGAGTTCACTCGTTCTCAGTTCAAGAATTTGGTAGAACCGTTCTTGCGGGATGTCCAAGGTCGTCGCGGTATCACAGACTTCCAAGTTGTATGTGATGGCACAAACAACACTGGCGAAGTCATAGACCGTAATGAGTTTATCGGTGACATCTACATTAAACCTGCCCGTTCTATTAACTTCATTCAGTTGAACTTTGTTGCAGTACGAACTGGCGTTGAGTTCTCTGAAGTTGTTGGACGTGCGACATAAATAAAGGATAAAAGGAGAACGAAATGGCGTTTAATGTAAACGAATTTGCAGGAGCACTAAAAGCGGGTGGCGCACGTCCCTCGCTGTTCCAAGTGCAGATTACTAACCCGATTAACGGTGTTGCTGATGCACAGGTTCCATTCCTGTGCAAAGCAGCAACTATTCCCGAAGCAACTTTGAGTGCGATTGATGTACCATACTTTGGTCGTAAATCAAACTCGCAGGTACTCGTACCTTTGGAGAATGGTCACCGACGATTATCAACGATGAAGACTTTGCAATCCGTAACGCAATGGAACAGTGGTCAAATGCGATCAACTCATTCCAAGGCAACCTAAACAATGCGGGTGGCACTGCCCCATCACTCTACAAAGCAAACGCACAGGTAACTCAGTATGGTAAGACTGGTGAGATTCTGCGTGTATACGACTTTGTAGGTATCTTCCCAACAGCAGTTCAAGAAATTACCCTTGGTTGGGAGAACGGTGATGCTATCGAAGAGTTTCAGGTTACCTTTGCATATGACTACTGGCAAGTATCAGGTGGTCAAACTGGTAACGCGGGCGGCATCTAATCCATAAAAGTGATTGAAGGGGCGACTAAATAGTATCAGAAAAGTCGCCCCTGTTTATTATTGAGGACAAAACATGGCAATCGAACTCTTTGGTTTTCAGATTGGTAAGAAAGAAGAAGAAACCAAACCTAATGTAATCTCTTTCGCACCCCCACCAAACGACGATGGCACTCTTGCGGTTGCCGAAGGTGGAGTCTATGGTACTACCGTAGATGTCAACAACACCGCAAAAAATGAAGCACAACTCATCTCTCGCTATCGCGAAATGGCATCACAACCAGAATGCGAACGTGCCATTGATGATATTGTCAATGAAGCAATCGTTGGTACAGAGTATGATGCTCCAGTTTCTATTGTGCTAGATAATGTTGAAACGATGGACGACGAGATCAAAGATCGTGTCCGTGAAGAGTTTGACGAAATACTCAACTTGCTCAATTTTAATAATCGTGCATATGACATCTTCCGTAATTGGTATGTCGATGGACGATTATACTATCATTTGATGATTGATACAAAGAATCCTCGTAACGGTGTTCAAGAGATTCGCTATATCGATCCTCGTAAGATTAAGAAAGTCCGTACAGAAAAACGCGACAATAGTAACCAAGTTTCCAAAGAAGTATTCAACAAAAAGTATAACGAATACTTTGTATATTCTGCCAAAGGTGTCACCGCAGGGAACCAAGGGATTAAGATTTCCACAGATTCGATTGCATACTGCCACTCAGGTATCATGGATGTGAATAACAAGATGGTTATCTCGCATGTCCATAAAGCAATCAAACCTCTGAACCAACTACGTATGTTGGAAGATGCCACAGTCATCTATCGTCTCGCACGTGCACCAGAGCGTCGTATCTTTTACATTGACGTGGGTAACTTGCCAAAGGCAAAGGCAGAACAATATCTGCGTGACATGATGACCAAGCATAAGAACAAGTTAGTCTACGATGCAAATACTGGTGAAGTCCGTGATGATCGTAAATTCCTTACTATGCTAGAAGACTATTGGTTACCTCGTCGTGAGGGTGGTAAGGGCACAGAGATCACAACACTTCCGGGTGGACAGAACCTCGGTGAGATTGAAGACGTACAATATTTTCGTCAGAAGTTGTACCAATCACTCAATGTTCCAACCTCGCGATTAGAAGCAGACAACTCATTTAACTTGGGTCGTGCCTCTGAAATTACACGAGACGAACTGAAGTTCTCTAAGTTTATTTCGCGTCTGCGTTATCGTTTCTCTGAGTTATTCCACATTATTCTTGAAAAGCAGTTGCTTCTCAAGGGTATTATTACCAAGCAAGAGTGGAGCGAAATCAAGGGTCAGATTTACTACGACTTCCTTGAAGACAACCATTTCTCAGAACTGAAGAATGCAGAGATCATGCGTGAGCGTCTGAACACACTCCGCGACATCGATGAGTATGTTGGAAAGTATTATTCTGCTGAGTGGGTTCGTAAGAACATTCTTATGCAGACCGAAGATGAGATCGAAGAAATCGATCAGCAGATTGCCGATGAACCTTCCGACGAAGAAGGTGAAGAAGGTCAGTATTAAAGATTTTATAAATAGTTACAATCAGATTTATTAGGAGATCACCATGTCTTACACTACAAAAGATGCCGTTAAAGCGGCAATGGAAGGAAACGCAAGCGGATTCCGTGAAGCAGTCAACGACATTCTTATGGATAAAGTGCATGATGCAGTTGCTCTAAAAAAGATTGAGATAGCATCCAACTTCATGACTTCTGACATCGAAGAAGAAGTAGAGATTGTCGAAGAAGAAACTCTTAGTGAAGCAATTTACTCTGAGCATGGTGCATCTGAATCTAAACAGCATCACCAACGTGAAGCAGAACGTCACGAACGATTTGCTGTTGCCGCAAAGCAACATGGCGATTCTGCAACGTACAAGAAAGAAATGAATGCCGCAAAATACCACAAGCAAGCGGCAGATGCTCATGAAAAAGCGCGTAATGTTCACCGCAGTTCTCCATACTCTGTACACCGCAATGGTGGTATGGGTGGTTCAACTGGTCATGCTGAAGTTGTCAAAGCACACCAAGATGCACATGCCGCATCGAAGAAAGCAGGAGAGGCAACAGAAAACAGCGTAAAGCATTATGATGACAATCATCAGAAGTACAAGGATGATTACAAGAAAAAGATTAATCAGGTAGCATCTGCACCTGCTCACCACATGGACTACCATCGTGGATACGATCCAGAAAGCGGAACTTATCACAAAGATCACGAATGGGCGCGAGAAGGCAAACCTGTGCCAAAAGAAGACTAGGGAGTCAACAATGAAAGTCAAAAAGTTTTCAACATACATCGCTGAGGGGGGACAACCTTCTGCCGATTTTGTTGCCCCTAAAGATAGCGACAAAGAAGTCAAGGGGTATCAACCTCGTGCCAAAGGCGAGCAAGACTTTGCTAATCAGCACATGGTGCAGAAGACCGACTACTATGCAGTTCCCGGTCAAGACCATGTATTCAATGGTTCAGTAAAAGAAGCACCACATAATCCAAATAACGGTGAACCTACACAGAAGCAAGGTTCGTCTGATGTGAACCAACCTAATGGTGGTGGTGATTCTAAGCGTACTGCTGATAGAAAGCAAGGCGACATGAAACCAGTCAACCCAATCAAAGAAGGTTTGGAAGACAATCAAGATAACCCTGCTAACCGTCAGCATTTGTGTGCAAAGAATGTTGTGCATGAGCAGTATGGCGAAGGTACTTGTATCTCAGAAGAGCACGCAGAACCAGACGAGTTTGGACATGTTGAATGGTACGATGTAATGTTCAAGCATGGACTTGAGCGATTTGTTCCAGTTGCAGAGATGAAGGTTACTAAAGCAGAAGCACACATGCATG
>JGI10211J34971_10003558_pt1 | contig 12450 bp, 11 predicted proteins | sample Etolagsediment_FD_34971 | JGI IMG/M metagenome (IMG submission 34971) | reverse complement strand
GGATGGCGCAGGGAGTCTCAGCCTTCCTGTAAGTACTCTCTTTCATACTCAGCTTCCAGATCATGTTTATGGCGAAGTTCTTCATCCGCCATCATCTGGAAAAAGGTATTCAGATCTTTATCATTTGCAAAATGATCGGCCAGATCCTGATACATCCTGGCTGTTTTATCTTCCCGCTTCGCCGCAATGATCAGGATCTCCTGAGTGTTTAAATTGCTACTTAAAAGTGGTTCCATCAGATAATCAGTGACCTTCAGGTCTGCCGGGGGGAGCTCGATATATCGCTCCAGCTCAAAATTCCGGAGGGAAACCTTATGCGCTGTTTCCATGTCCACCAGTTCCTGGAATTTTTGCCGGGAGGCCGCATCTTTGGCCTGATCCCTGGCCATACTGTACAGGTCGATGGCCTGCTGCTCCTGTTCAATACACATTTCCATGATCTGGTCCATATTCATTGATTGTATTTTTTCTTTTAGACTCATGATCAGCTCCCCACTTTTTCTTTTAGGTATTCATTGATGGCTGCGGCAGCTTTTCGTCCAGCACCCATGGCCAGAATAACGGTGGCGCCGCCGGTGACGATATCCCCACCAGCAAAGACTCCCTCCATTGAGGTTCGGCCATCCTCGTCAGCAACGATGTTGCCCCATTTGTTGACCTGGATCTCAGGCGTGGTCTGAGCGATCAAGGGATTGGAACCATTACCGACAGCAATGACCACAACATCGGCTTCAATGGTGAATTCGGAACCGGGCATGGGCACAGGGCGACGGCGACCGGATTCATCGGGTTCACCCAATTCCATGCGCAAACATTTGGCTGCGATGACGTTGCCTTCCTCATCTCCGATAAACTCAATGGGATTGACCAGGTTCATGAAATTCACACCTTCTTCCTTGGCGTGGTGGATCTCTTCATTTCTGGCAGGCATCTCCTCCTCGGAGCGTCTGTACACAATAGATGCTTCCTCAGCTCCCAGGCGCTTGGCCGTGCGAACCGCATCCATGGCCGTGTTTCCACCGCCTACAATGATGGCATGTTTGGCACGATGAAGTGGCGTATCCCATTCGGGAAAATCATACCCGCGCATGAGGTTGGAGCGGGTCAGGAATTCATTGGCCGAATAGACGCCATTGAGATTCTCACCTGCAATATTCATAAAGCGTGGTAGACCAGCTCCCAGGCCAAGGAAAACGGAATCAAAGCCTTCTTCAGCAAAAAGCTCCTGAAGGGTCATGGTGCGCCCAATGATAAAATTCTTGATGAATTTGACACCCAGGGCTTCCAGGTTGGCTACTTCCTGTCTCAAAATGGCTTTGGGCAGACGAAATTCCGGGATACCATAGACCAATACCCCGCCGTATTCATGCAAGGCTTCATATACGGTGACCTCATGTCCCTCTTTGATCAGATCGCTGGCAGCGGCAAGCCCAGCCGGACCGGATCCGACAATGGCTACTTTTTGTCCGCTGGGTTGTGGTTTCTCCGGTCCAGTGGATGCACCATTGCCATGCTGCATGGCATAGTCGGCGACAAATCGTTCCAGATTACCAATGGCTACCGGTCGGAAACGTTTGCCCACAACACAGGTCTGCTCGCATTGAACTTCCTGGGGACAAACGCGACCGCAAACAGCTGGCAGGGAACTGTCTTCCTTGATCTTCTCAGCTGCTGCTAAAAAATCTTCCTTGCAGATAAGCTGGATAAAATCGGGAATCTTAATGTTAACGGGACAGCCATCCATACAGGTCGGGCTCTTGCATTCAATACAGCGCTGGGCTTCCAGGACGGCCTGCTCGGCCGTCAGGCCAAGATTGACTTCAAGAAAATTGCCGGCGCGAGCCGTGGCATCCTGCTCGGGCATGGCTTGTCTTGGCAGGGTCAGGCGTTCCTTCATGGGAACGGTATTGAAGGATTGAGGTGGTGTGCGTTTCATCTTCAGGCTCCTTCTTCCACCAATTGCTCGGCTTTAACTTTTTTCATCTGCTTTTCGAGAAAACATTGATGGGATTCTGCTTCCTGTTTCTTGTACATCCGCTGGCGCATTCCCAATTCTTGGAAATTGACCTGATGGCCATCGAATTCAGGACCATCCACACAAACGAAAACGGTCTTGCCGCCAACAGTTGCCCGGCAGGCGCCACACATACCGGTCCCATCCACCATGATGGCATTCAAACTCACCATGGTGGGGATATTCATCTCTCTGGTCTGATTGGCAACAGCGGCCATCATGGGCAAAGGTCCAATGGCGACGATCATATCCGGGGTTACGCCTTCATCGATGAGATCCTGGAGTACATCCGTCACCAGGCCATGGCGCCCTGCAGATCCATCATCGGTAGAGATACGAACCTCGTCCACAACCTCTGCCATTTGGGCTTCGGCGATAAGCAGGTCCTTGTTTCTGGCGCCGATGATGGAGATCACTCGATTCCCGGCAGCCTTGCCAGCAGCTGCAATGGGCAGGGACTCTGCCGTACCCACACCACCGCTGATACAGACCAGGGTTCCCCAGTTTTCGATATGAGTGGGTTGCCCCAGGGGACCAACCAGGTCCTGAAGATGATCCCCCGCTTCCAGGGTATTCAGATGGATACTGGTTTTACCCAGTCCCTGAACAATGATGTTGATCCAGCCTTCACTGGCATTGGAATCTGCAATGGTGATGGGAATGCGCTCCCCTTTTTCGTGGACACGCAGAATAATGAATTGTCCTGCCTGACGCTTGCGGGCGATATGGGGTGCTTCGATAAGGAAGCTCTTCACATTCGGTGCAATAAACTCGGCTTTTAAGATCTTATACATGTAACTCTCCTGTTTTCAGATCCATGCAAAAGGCAAGCATTATGCCAGTTCCTTTGCTACAAACAGATGATTTGTTTGGTCTTTTGTGGAATACACAAAATATCTGCAATGGTGCTGATCTGATCACCTCTCAATTGGCAGGAATTGTATCCAGCTCGGCATAAGAGCGGAGGTCAAACAGACCCTGTATCAGGAATAGAGGGTCTCACAGGGTGCGAGGTGGTTGGTGGGAATTATAAGCGGTGCTTAATAGCCCAGGAATCTACATAATAGAGAAGTTTCAGGGACAAGCTATTGCTCTGGTCCTGGTTCCATACATCCTGAAGGTCCTCAAAGTATGTTTTCTCCAGATCCTGGGTATCACCATCAGAATAAATGGCATTTTTCCAGGCCAGGGTCAGTTCACTCCCAGGTGAAAACCTCCAGGTCACAACGGCATCAATGGTCAAGGCATTGAACACGGTATTCAGGTCACCAGAGTAGCTGCTGGGCGAAAGGTTCCCATCATCCAGCAGATCAAAGAATTGCTTGTACTCGACGCTTGAGCGATAATGTCTGAATCTGATATCAGATTCCAGGTTTTTGCTCACGATGAATTGAGAATAAATAGTATTTGTGGTGGTGATGTGATCCCGTTTGCCAAAGATGGGATCATCATTCTCATCAAAGTCGGCAAATCCATGATTATTGGACCGCTGGTGTCGATCCAATTCATATTGGATCATGAACTGATTGTTGATCCGCCATTTGGGGTTGAGGCCGTAACCACGCCACTGACTTCCCCTGCGGGTCACTGCGGAAGTCCCTATCCAGCCACTCATGGAAAATGGCTTATTGTAGTTGGATGCGACCCAGACATGGGTATCAAACCCTTTGGGCGTTGTAAAATAGCGGTCCTCTACCCGCGTTTCATAGTAGTCGTGTCCTTCCCTGGGCTGCCAGGATGCACCACCGCCCAGGGAATAATAATTTTTGAAGGTCACGTTATACCCGGCATTGAACGAAAGCTGGGTATACACACGGGGGCTATAAAGCTGCGAGTAATTGCCGCTCACTTCAAACTGAGCTTGATTGACCTTCCAGACCGGATTCAGTGTTTTGAACTCAACCCAGGCGAATTGGGCCACTTCATTGGGTTGGCGCAAGAATCCCATATCGTTGGGATTAAAGAATTCACTTTCAACGTTCTGGCCAAAACCATACTGAATGGCGCCCTGGTCCTCAACCAGTTCAACAAAATACCTGAATCCATTTGACGTACTATCCGGATAGCTCAGATGATTATATGCGCCGCCGGATTCGAAGCGCCACTTGTTGTCTTTTGTATACAGCCTGGTCTCATAACCGATCACATTGGCATCGCGAAAGTCCTGGGTCGTGTCATCATCCGCAAAGCGCTGGACATTCGTATTGGTGATGCTGAACTCGGACCCGTTTTGCAGGTTCTTGCTCACGACAAGGAGGTTGTAATCGGATGTAGGATTGGTGAGGTAATTGCGCTCATTCCCCAATGAATCTTTGATGACTGCGTACATGGGTGCGGTAACAGCATTGAAAAATCCCAGCCCCAGACCATTGACTGTCTGACCCGTAATCTTGGTTGCGTTTATCAATTGGGTGACATCCGGGTTGGATATGAGTGATTCACCCGCACCAAGGAATTCATCGTCAGCCACCTCCCAGTATCGGATGGGGGTGGAGCCAATTCGACGTGAATAGAACAAGCCAGCCTTCTGCAGCAGTTGGGTTCCCTCTGTGAAAAAGGGACGATGTTCGTTGTATTGTATTTCAAAAGGTGACAGATTGAGCTCGATATTATCTGATTGCACCTGTCCGAAGTCCGGGATCAAGGTCATATCCAGGGTAAAGCTCTCGTTGATACCATATTGCAGATCCATCCCACCACGATATGACATGGAAGATCCAATACCGCCTTCATCAAGGGGGTAGCGATCCGATGCCACCGAAGCATAGGGGGTAAAGGAAAGGCGTAGCGGGGTCTCCAGGTTCCGGATTCCTTCTAGCAAGCCTGCCTGCTGGGCGAAGTTATCCATCTCCTTATTCAGATAGGTCCAGGTATAGGTCTCTCGTGTGCTGGAGCGCCCGCGAGCCATATTGAAACCCCAGGTTTGAATATCCTTGGCCGGAAAACGCATTTGACTGAAGGGAATGGCCATTTCGGCTGTCCACCCCTCAGAATCCAAGCGGGCGTTGCTCTCCCAAACGGGATTCCAGTTGAAATCATTTCCGCTGGGACTCCACTTGGAGTCGATCTGAACCCCGGCGGCGGTGACGACAAAATTGAGCTCATTAGCGCCATCATTGAAGGGATTCAACCAGACACCGATCCAATCTGCTACTACGTCCCAATCATCCCGCTTCCCAAGTTGGGTCCGGATCGTGGAAGGATCAGGGTCGTACATCCTGCAGGCGATATAGAGGGTGATGTCATCATACAGGACGCGAATCTCGGTTTAGACCGGAGCATGGCCACCACTTTCAGGTTCAAAACGATAGAAGTCTGTGGCGATCTTTGCTGATGCCCAGGCAGGATCATCCAGGATGCCGTCAATGAGCGGTGCTTCCGGGGTTCGGGATATTTGTATTGATTTCTTGGCTTCTGCTGCCAGACCAAGGGCCGTGGCCAAAACGCCGATAATCAGCATTCTATAAAGATGCATGAGAGAGGGGTCACTTTTGATTTATGCTAAGATCTAGGTAGATTTCTCGATGCCCAGTTCTTTCAGTTTACGAGACAAGTTAGATTGCTGCATGCCCAGATGTTGAGCAGTTCGGCTGATATTCCAGGCATGTTGTCTCAATTGCGATTCCAGGAAACGTTCTTCAAAAATTCGTTTTGCCTCGGCAAAGGGTCGCGTTTCGGTAAACAGCGCTGATTCACCCTCAACCGAAATGACCTGGTTCAAATGGGGCTTTACCTCCTGAATATCGATCTCCTCGTTGGGGCTCAAGATGTAAAGTCGCTCCACCAAATTGCGGAGCTCGCGAATATTACCGGGGAAAGGGTAGTCTGCGAGCATATTCATGGCATCCCGGGTAAAATGTTTCGGGGCCAGACTGAGTTCAGCTGCATAATGGTCCAGGAAATGATTCAGCAGGGTTTTTATGTCACCCTCGCGTTCACGCAGGGGAGGCAGATTAATGGGGACCACATTGAGCCGGTAGAACAGATCCTCTCTGAAGCGACCCTGGGAAACCATGTCTTCCAGGGGCTTGTTGGTGGCTGCCAGGAGTCTGATATCCACGGATTGGGTCTGGGTCCCCCCGACCCGTTCAAATTTGCCATCTTCCAGAACCCGAAGAATTTTGGCTTGAGCGGAAAGACTCATGTCGCCAATCTCATCCAGGAAGAGGGTCCCGCCATTGGCCATTTCGATCTTTCCTTTTTTCTGACCCACGGCCCCTGTGAAAGCACCTTTTTCATGACCGAACAGTTCGCTTTCAACCAATTCGGAAGGAATGGCTGCTGCGTTAAATTTGACAAAGGGTTCATCCGCCCGGGGGCTGGCAGCATGGATAGCATGGGCCACCAGTTCTTTACCTGTTCCACTTTCACCACGGATCAACACCTTGGCGTGGGTCGGTCCAACCCGTTTGGCTGTCTCCAGGATCATCTGGATTTGAGGAGATTTCCCCACCAGTCGATATTTATCCGCCTGGGTCTGTTGATTCAAAATAGATCGCTTGGACAGGGATTGCTTCTCGGAAAGATTTCTGATCGCCAGTTTGACGCGAGCCAGGGAAAGGGGCTTCTCCAGGAAATCATAGGCGCCTATGCGCAAGGCATCAACGGCCGTTCCCACGGTTGCATGACCAGAGATCATGATCACATCCAGACCAGAATCGATCTTACGGATTTCCTTAAGGGTTTCGATCCCATCCATGCCCGGCAAACGGACATCCAGGAGCACCAGATCTACATTTTCCTGTTTGAGCAGGGTGACGCCATCTTCACCGCTGCCTGCTTCCAGGACATGGTGTCCGTCATCCTCCAGGATATCTCTGAGAGTCAGTCTAATATTTTTTTCATCGTCAATAATGAGGATTTTGATCTTATGTTCGGCCATTTTCCTGTCCTAACTCTTGGTTGTTACTATTTCTTTGGATCGATTGCAGGGCAGGGTAACCACAAAGGTGGACCCTTCACCCAGGGTACTGAAGGCTTTGATATCACCTCCATGCTGACGAATGATGCGTCTGACGATAGCCAGTCCCAGCCCCGTCCCTTTCTTCTTGGTGGTAAAATAAGGCTCAAATATTTTATGGAGATCTGCTTCAGAAATCCCTTTTCCGTGATCCGTGATACTGATATTGCACAGCTTCTTCTCTACCCTGGTTGATACCACCAGTTCGGGATCGATCTCGGACGCTTGAATGGCGTTCTGGATCAGATTCACCAGTATCTGCTTCATCTGCATGGTATCCGCATGGATCATTTGCAAGCCGGGATCGAGTTTGAGCTCAATGTGGGCATCATCAGAGTACTGTTCACAAATTTCCTTGAGCTGTTTATTGAGATCGTACTCCTGAAATTTGACTTCAGGCATTTTGGCAAACCCGCTAAAGGCACTCACCAGGGCTTGCAGGTTGTCCACTTCCTCATTGACGACCCGCAGTGATTTTTCCAGCACCTCGCCAAGATTGTCAGAGCGCTCATAATATTTCATTTCCAGACGCTGGGTTGCCAATCTTATTGGGGTAAGCGGATTCTTGATCTCGTGGGCCATGGCTCTAGCCATCTCCCGCCAGATCGTCTGCTTCTCAGCTTCGATCAGCCTTTCCCTGGATGCATTCAGCTCTGCCACCATCCCGTTAAAGGCCACGATCAGATCATTGAGTGGCGAGTAGGTGCTTTCTTTGACCTTGGTATTAAAATTACCGCTTTTGAGCTGCTCGGTGGCTGTAAGTAAACGCGACAGAGGCCGGGTGATGATCATGAGGAGAAAAAGGAAGATCGTGACGGTCATGATCAGCATGAGGATGACGATACCAATGGAGTAGCGCTCGATATCTCTGCTATAAAATTCACCGGCAATATCGATCTTATGGAGATCCCTCAGGATGCCTTCAACTTCATGATTGAAGTCATCAACCAGACTTGAATCCAGCGTGGTGCTATAGTTCTTGTACAGCTCCCGGACCTTCTTTTCAGTGGAAAGTTCCCTGATCTGGGCTTGATAGGCTGACAGATTATCAATAAAGAATTCTCGCATGAGCAGTGCGGCGATCAGTGTGATCAAACTGACCAGAACCATGATCTGAATACGAAATGAAGGCAAGGGAATTCTCATAGGATCAGCTGCTGTTTTTCGAAGGGTTCAGAGATATGTATGGGTCGAATTCGATTCCAGAATGACATCATATTCACTTTCTGGGTGATCCCAGGAAGGGACACCTCTTCCATAAAAGCTGAGATGCGTAGGAAATAACTATGATCATATTCCATGACTCGCATCCTGCAAAACAGAGCTTCCTCGATCTCCACCCACTTTTCCTTGGCTCTCTCAAACTCTCGCATTTTCAGGGTTCGATCCTGCTCACTGCGATAAACGGTATATTCATCCTCCAGAAGCGAATAGCGGAAATGATGTTCCCAATCAGCCATAGCGACTACCGAATCGGTTTGAGCATTCACCAGGTCAACCTCAAAATGGATGATGATGGTATCACCAGATTGAAGCAGCTTATCCAGATCAGGTGTAAAGCTCTCTTCAAGCCGTGCCGAACAAAACAGACGGTCGCCCCGGACATCAAGACTCACATCCGCAAAATAGGGATCGGTTCCCACAACTGCTGTTAATAGCATTTGGGAAAGCAACAGAGCGCCGGCTCCAAACTTATCAGCCAGGTATTGAAGCACGCTTCGGGGTGGTTATGTCTATTGTGGTGATCATCGTGAGTGTCATTTTGGATGTCGCCGTTTCAGTTAGTTCGATCTATTCCAGATTCACATTAATGCAAATGGTCTTGCCATTGATCTTGATATTGCCCTTTAACCGCATATCCAGAGTCCTTTGAAGGAGCAGGAGGTCCTTTTCAAGCTTCGTGGCGTCTACTCTCAGCGGTGAAAGCTCATCTTTGATAAAAACAATACTTGAACTGCCTGTATCCCATTGAAAGATTAACTCGGGGCAGTGTATGGTTCCAGAATACTTCTCCAGTGATTGCTCAACTGGGAAGGGTTGTCCGGTTGGTATCACCACTTGATTATCCTCAGTTAGGACGGCAGCAAATCCGTGACTTATTAGAACAAATAAAATTAGCGAATTGGCTATGGTTCTTTGCATGCGCTCTCCCAAAAGGCAGGATGCCGGTGCCACTGTGACACCGACATCCATGTGCTATGAAGATTCTATTTAGAAACCAAACCAGAGACCCAGGGAAATCGTACTGGCATTGAGCTCGGTATCCGGGCTGTTTTCCAGAACAAAGGTCTCTGTGGCATTGTCAATGCTATTGCCGTCCAGGGTGGTCTTCCATCCATCCGTGAAGGAATATCCATAAAGATAACCGTACTCAGCCTTAAGACGCATCCAGCTGGTCAGCTTGATCATGACGTTGGCTCTGGGATGCACCGTGGCATAATTCTTTGAGAATGTCACTGAGGTGGTCTTGGTGTCAATAAGCTGGTTGTTCAGGTTATTCCAATCGAAGGCACCGTCATTCTGGGTGATGTTCAACTGAATGCTTCCGGCACCGAGCCCAACACCTCCACCGATCGTAGCAAATGAGAAGGGGGCAAAACGCTTTTCGATTGTCAATCCACCAAAACCCATGGCAAAGGAGATCTTGCGGTCAACGGATTCTCCGGAAACACTATGGGTTGCCTGAACCGTGTTATTCAATCCACCACCGTTCCCAAATCCACCCAGGTACCAGCCGTTGCCAACATAGCCTTGTCCTGAGCCACCGAAGAGCACGATGCCTTCAGAATTAAAGGGAGTGGAACTGAGACCAAGTGTGTTCATCAGGGCTGCGACATCAGTGAACTCATCCTGAACCAGCATGGGGGTAAAACCGCCACCACCATAACCGCGGGAGTGCTTACGCTTTTTGTCTTCTTGTTCTTTCTCTACCATTTCCAGTTGCTTCTTGGATTCCTTTTTAACAGGCTCTGTAAAGGTAACCACAGTTGTGTCCATGGCTTCATCTCGCCAATAAACCAATTTGGCGGAGTCACCAAAATGTTTGCTGCGAATCAACCGGACAAGATGATCTTCGTACAGCACTTTGGTTCCATCAAAGTACATGATGATATCATCCTCGATGATCCCAGCCTTGTCAGCTGCGCCATTGCTCACGGTACCATTCACCAACACGCCGTGGGCGTATGGGTACCGCATTTTGTAGGCATCTTCAAAATCCATATTGCTAAGGTATACGCCAAGTTTGGGGCGAGTTCCACCTTCTTCATCATCTATCTGGATGGAGATGCCAGACACATCGATATCTTGGAGCGCATCCTGAACTTCACGAGCGACATCATTGAGTTCTTGCTCAAAATCCTGAATCTCGAAGGTAATCTTGGTTGGTTGGCTCTGGGCAAAGACCGGAGTCGCAGTGAGGAGGGAAAGCGTCAAGGCGATAACTCCGACAACAGCGCCTGCATTTGCAAGGGCCAGGGCTGCGGTTGCAAGCGTAGTCCAGGGGGAGCTCTGCTCTGTAAGTGTTCTCATTTTCGGGTTCCTTTCTGATCTATCATTTCCGTTTTCATTCATAATCACACCGCCCCTAGGGACAATTGCTGTGCCACAATCAAACGGACCCACATTATCTACCTGTCAATATTGTAGTTATACCTGCTCTCAAGCCCACTATAGGGGGATGGAGTAAGTGCAATTTAGCATCAATCTGATATATCGCCATATCATAATGATATGCCACTAAAAATATATTTTGACGCATTCGGCTCAAGTAGCCTAAAAACCTTATCTGGTAAGGCTTTGAGCGGTGGTGAAGTGACTAAATGGAGGGGGGGAAATGGGTAAGAATATCTTGTACAATATGCTTGAGCAGGGTCGCAAAATTCTCACGGACCTGTTTTCCTGTTTCCACGACCTCTTCGTGATTGAGCGGCTGATCAAGAATGCCGGCGGCATAATTGGTCAAGCAACTGATAGCGAGGACCTTCATTCCCAGTTTGCAGCCTTCCATGGCCTCATGCACTGTGGACATCCCCACGGCTGCGGCCTGTTTGTGGCGCAAGAATCGTATTTCAGCCGGTGTTTCGTAGGAGGGGCCGTTGAGACCTGCATAGATACCGCGTTTCAGGGTCAGGTTGTGCTTTTCAGCCAGAGCCATCACCTGGTTAAGCAGAGATTGATCAAAAACAGTTTGGGGTTCCGGGTTGGGCTCGAATACCGATCGACCTGTCATGTTAAGGAAGGCGTCAATCAGCATGAGATCTCCCGGGAGGTAATCTTTCCGGATACTTCCGGCGGCATTGGTGAGAATGATGGAACGGGTGCCCAGACCGGCCAACACCTGAATGGGGAGAATCACCTGATCCAGGGTATAGCCTTCATAAAAGTGTACGCGACCGGAATTGACGTAAACGGGAATTCCATCCAAATAGCCATGGACCAACTCACCTGAATGGCCGACAACCGTAGAGACCGGAAATCCTGGAATGTTCGAGAAAGGGATATGGGTGGTGGATTTCAGTGAATCCACAAAATTGCCCAGACCGGAGCCCAGGACCAAGGCGATCTCTGCCGAATGCTTGATTTTTGACTGCAGGAAACCGACAGCCTCTTGAATTGAATTATGCATCATCCTTATCTCCAATGGCAGCCGTACTGAGTTGTCCACAGGCCGCATCGATATCATCCCCTTGACTCCAACGGACCGTTACGGGAAACTGGGTGTCCTTCAAGGTATCCAGAAAGTGATTTATTCGATTATTGGATGGCCGTTGATAGCCTTCAGCCACTTCATTATAGGGGATCACATTCACTTTACAGAAGACCTGGTTGGCAATCTGGCGGAGTCGTTTGGCATCCTCAATGGTATCGTTTATCTCATTTAACAAAACATACTCAAAGGTGAGCATATTGCTGGAGACCTTGGTGTAGTTTTGACAGGCCTTGATCAGTTCTGCAATATCCCATTTCTTATTGATCGGCATGACCTGAGTGCGGGTCTGATCCTCACTGGCATTGAGGCTGACAGCCAGCTTGAAGCGATGCCCCTCCTCTGTGAAACGCCTGATCTGAGGCACCATGCCGCTGGTGGAGATGGTGATCTTGCGGGCCCCATGCTGAAAGCCCAGATCCGCATTGAGAATGGTGGCAGCTCGAATGACCTGATCATAGTTATGAAAGGGTTCACCCATGCCCATAAAAACGATGTTGGTGATGGGTCGATTGCTGAATCGTCGAACATGAAGGAGTTGATCGGCGATCTCACCACTGCTGAGATTTCGCTTCAAGCCCATTTTTCCGGTGGCGCAGAAGTCGCAGTCCAGGGCACAGCCCACCTGGGACGAGAGGCAGACAGTCACCCGCCTGGTCTCAGGAATAAGTACCGTTTCAACATATTTGCCATCATTGAGCCGGATTAGAAATTTGGAAGTTCCTTGACTTTCGGAGGTCTGAACTTGGTGGACGCTGCTCAGGTCCA
>JGI10211J34971_10003557_pt1 | contig 12454 bp, 10 predicted proteins | sample Etolagsediment_FD_34971 | JGI IMG/M metagenome (IMG submission 34971) | reverse complement strand
AATTTTTCCACATTTTTCTTTATATTTTTGATAAATATCAATTTTTATTTTATCGATATTTTTACTATCTTTTACTTTATCATTCCAATATTTAATTAAATGCATCTTAACATTAATAATATCAATATTTTTATTTTTAAATAAATTATTATGTGTTTTAAATACTATTTTAAATATTTGAAAGACATTAGATAAATTTTTTCTTATTTTAAAATCTTTTCCTAAAATAAAAGTCCAATGTTGGCTTAAATTATTAATATTATTAATATTATTTTGAAATTCTTCTTTTATAAATAAATTTTTCTTAAATGCATATTCTTTTGTGGATGTTTGGTCATATAATTTTTTTAAATTCATATGAATTCCTTGATTGTCAAAGAATAATTCTTTTAATTTTTCTTGAATTAACTCAATATTATAAGTTTGAAAAATAATATATTTTTTATCATTTTCAGGAACATAGTTTTTATGAATAATATTTTCAATTTCATTATTAAGTAATTCTTCACGTTTTATTTTATATCTCAATAATTCATCTAATAATCGGGCTAAATAATAATCATAATTTTTTATATTTTTATGTATTTCAACAAGATTATTTTTATGAATATATAATTTACATGTATTTTTTTGTACAATACAATGTGGGTCTGCATCGCAACTAAAAGAGGCTTCATTATTCTTATTTTTTTTTAAAGAGCGCATTTGACAAGGAATACGTTTATTTGGTGTTTTATAGTCAAAGAAATTGATTTTCTTTTCATTTTGACTACTTAATTTTTTAAATATTTTATTTAAAATGAGATACATTTTTTTACGACTTAATTTTAAACTATTATTATTATATTGATTATCACCGTGAATAATTTTAAGTATTTCATCTTTTATATTTTTATGTTGTTGTAAATAAATAGATAATTCATAACGCATTCTATTAAATGTTTCATCTTCAAATTTCTTTTTATTCATTTTATCAATGCGGTCATCATTCATTATAATTTGATTATGAAGATATTCGTTAATATCACTAAAATATTTAGTGACACTTATTTTTAAATTATCATTTTTATTTTTTTCTTTTTTTACAGGAATAATTCGATTATTATTATTTAAAAGGGCTGTAATATATTTTGATTCTTTATTATCTAAAATTTTATGTTGAATGGTAAATTTGATATTTGTATGTTTATTTATTTGTTCAGTATATTGAATAGATTTTTTATATTCTAATAAAAATACATTATTTAAATTAGATACAATTGAATATTTCACATCTTTTATTAATTTACTATGTTTTACTGGTAAATATAGACCATTTCTTAATTTTAAAGCAAATACTTTATTCATTGAATCTAAATATTGAAGTTCAGGTAAGTAAGATGAATCTAATTTTTTTTTTTCTACTGCTTGTATAAGTTGATTAACTGTATAAATTAAATCATATTCAAATTTATAACTGTATGCGTCAACTTTCAATTGTTCTGATTCAACATTTTTTTTTAGAACTTCTAACCAATTAATATCAAAAGTAGATTGACAAGCTTTCTGACTAAGTTCTAAACAATTTTTAATTTCAATTTTTGAGCTTTCAAATATACACTTTTTAATAAATGACTTACCATTTCCTTCTAATAAATAAATAGGTTCATAATAATCTCTTAATCCTTGTTTTGATTTTAATAATAAAATTGTTTTCTTATCAGTGTCATAAAAATGATTTATTTCAATTGGGCATAACATTTTATTTTTTTCAAAAATAATTACATTTACACCGTCTGGTAATAATATTCCATCTTGTTGAATAAAATCCCATAAATATTCATGATTAATATGTATTTTATCATTAAGTATATAATTTTTAAAATTTGTAAGAGCATCTTTATTATGTTCAGGATCATCAAAAACAATTTCTAAATTACCATTATATAATCTTCTAAACATGTCAATATTTATTTTTTCTGTTAATAATTTTTTAAATTTAATTTCATCAATATTTTTATTTACATTTTCACATGAAATAATGTCAATTAAACATGATAAGAATGATTGATTTGTTTTATGTTTTATTCCTTTTTTTAAATACCCTTTTTTATAATCTAAATATCCTGTTTCTAATTGAGTATTTAATATTTTAGCAACTTCAACGGGTAATAAACCATATCTATTTTTTTCGATTGGACTTTCTTTACCCAAAATATACAATTGAGAATTTTTGGCTCCATTATTTTNAATTTCTTCCCCTAAACATTTTTTATAAAAAGGTTTATCCTTTTGAGCTATAGCAAAACAACATGGTAAACANTTACCACTGGGATGTTTTTGTGCNGNAAAACCAGGATATATTTGATTTGTTGGATATTCACCAAGAAAATCACGAATCATTACTTGATGGTCTCCATGAGGACATTTTGCTGTAATACATGAACCACTACCTGAAACTTTCTTTTTTTTATTAGATTCAATTTTAAAACGTCTTTGTATTGTTTTTGGGTCAATTTCACTCATTGCTAATGGAATCTCACAATTTGGACACCATACTTCAGGACATATATACCATCTTTGAAATTCTTCAGGTTTAGAACTATATTTTAGACTATAAGTATAAGAATCTTTATTAATTTTTGGATTTTCTGCTGGGTCACTTGTTAAAATAATAGGTTGTCTTTGTACACCACATTTACGTGAATATTGGTCTCCACTATTTTCTCCTTTTTTATATTTAAAAAAAAAGTTATCATATCGTTGAAGACGACGTAAATAATAACTTGTGTCATTACAAGCATCTTCGCAACGATCTTCTTCTGGAATAGCATCATTACATTTTAGTTTTAATTCGGATGCTATTTGTTCATCATCAGCAACACCAGAAATTATATGAGAATCAACATTTTTGTTATTTAATTTATAATTATTTGTTATTGTTTTATTATCATTATTAAATGAATTATTATTTATTTCTCTTAATAAATTCATGTTTAATAAATTTAAATTTCCACTATTATTATAGTTATCTTCATCAATAAAATTATTTGAATAACTATTATTATTTTTATTAAATTGTTGATTTTTCTTTTTCAATGCTTTTATATTATTTTCTTTTAAAAACATTAGTAAAAATACTTTAACAAAATTATATATTAATGATACTTGATAAATTTTTGTAATATTACTTAATTTTATCCCTCTTGGTGTAATTTCAATTTCAACTCCTAATTTAAATTCAGTATCAATTTTACTTGAACTATAAGATGCATATTTCTTCTTCCATTGTTCAATGTATTTTTCAACTTCATCGGATGATTTATTAAATTGACTACTTATTATTTGTTTTATATGGTGTTCACTTGTATTCATACTTTTTAATTTATCAATTTCAAAAATAATACTTGACATTGGAATAAAACCACTTACTTTTTTGTAAATAAATTTAGCAAATGTTTGAAATTTTTGTTGATTTTTTGAATTTAAACTTTTATTTTCATCATATAAATATTCCGGAAAATTTTGTGAAAATTCATATAATTTTTTAAAATTAATAGAAAGATTTTGTTTAAATGGTATAAATACATTACAAAATCGTAATTCAGTGTTATTTTTTAAACTTATTTCATTATTTTTCATTTCAATATCAGGTGGATTTATTTTTTGTGTTAATTCAATTTTCTTTGAAATTAAATTTTTATTAATATCTTCTACAAGTTTTTTTATATTTTTAATACTTCCAACTAAATCATGAAATGTTGCTTTATCATTAGCATCAAATTTTACATTAAAAGTTAATTCAGAACTTTTTCTTAAAATCATTGAAATATATTTGTGTTGATTATTGTAATCTTTTAAATATTGTTTCATTATTATACCATTAATCTTATTTGTAATTTTATCTATTCCAATCCAATCATCTAAATTTGCTTTTGTAATTTTATTTTGAAGTAATGCGTCAACAGAAGCCAATGAAACGGGTATTTGAAAACTTTCATCTCCATATTTTATAAATGGTAATTCTATTCCAAGTTTTTTTTCTCTTACATAATCAAAAACTTGATATAAATCAATTATGGGTGGTTTTTTTAATAAAGATAATTCTTGATTTGATTTTAAAGATATATAAAGTATATTACAATCTCCTAATAAGCTTTTATTATTTTGATATTTGCTTTCATAAGTTTGAATAAAATCTTCATTTTCAAATGTATATTTTAACAATTCATATTTTTTTTTTACATTGCTAATATTCATATCAAATTTAAAATAAGGAAAATGTTTCTTAAAATAATTTGTTTTTATGCTTTCACTAATTGTAATTTTACTTTTTAAATATTCATATTCTTCCCAAGCATCCGCAACATAAATTATATTATGTTTAATTCCTAAATAATCAATAAGGTCATAAATAAGAATATTATTTTCACTGTTATTTAATTTGTATTTATTTTTATCAAAGTTTTTATTTTCAGATGGCTTTACTTTTACACTTGGTTTCATTATTATTTTTTTATCTTTTGATTGTAAATAACATACACCAATAATTTCATCTTCATTATTTTCATTTTTAACCCATAATTCTTGATTTTCTGGTAATATATATATTTTTTGAGAAGGATTACTTAAATAATAAAATATTTTCTTTTTTATTAAACCAATAGAATCATTTATTTCAATTAATTCATATATAAAAATTATATCAAGATTCTTTTTATCATAATATTTTAACCAATTTTTGTAAATAACTCCAAAATGTTGTTCTAATATATTTTGATCACTATTATTTATTTTTTCTTTTTTTTCTATTTTTTTTAAAATAGATTTTATTGAATTATTCACATTTCCTACAAAAATATAAGCATAATTATATGTTCTTGATACCTTCTCAATTGTCATATATAGTGGATTAATCTTTAACTCACAAGACATATCTATTAATAAATAAGATATTTATTAAATAATTATTCAAAATTTAAAAAAAATTAATTCAAAGGACTATCAGTCACTTTGATTCCACAATATTCTTTAGGGTTCGATTCATAATCTTCTTTATTGTAAATACCCAAGTTAATGGCTTCTTTCAATAATCTTCTAAAATTATCCCAAAATTCATCTGTGTGTCCAATAGATTTAGTCATAATATGAGCTAATTCATGTATAGCAACAAAAGTAATTGTATTTTCTTCTACTAAACTTTCATTTTCATCTTTTTGTCTTACACAAAATACAATTTTTTCACCTTTATTTACACTATAAGATGTATATTGACTATTTTTACCTGATTCAGATATATTATCAGCATTAAATTTTTTACTCATTCGATTTACACTTTTATCATTTGGGTATTTTTCTTTCATTGAATTAATTAGTTTCTCTAATTTTACACGAATTTTTGCTATTAAATCTGCTGCTGCTTGTTTATCATCTCTATTTCGTACTAAATATTCATTATTATCAATAGAAGATTTTACATATGTAACTTCATTTGTAAGTTGTTCATAATGTGTAATTCCTAACATAACAAATGCTACTAATATCAATAAACCAATGCATAAATTGACATCCATATAATAAAGAAATATAATTTATTTATTTAATTTTTTTTTAATAGATAGTTCTTTTTTTATTTCATTTATTTTCTTTTGTTGTTCATTAATAATATTTTTATTTACATGAAAAAGTTTTGATTTTTTTAAAATTTTTTTTTTAAATTTATCAATTTCTTTTTGTTGAATTGATTTTTCAATATTATTTGCTTCTTTTTTTATATCAACTATAACTTGTTGATAATATTTTTTTACATACCCTTTTTTATCTAAAAATATATAAAGCTCATGATAATTATTAAAATTTAATATATTTATACCAAATTTTTCTTTAATTTCATTTAATAATGAAGGTGCATAATAACGATAGAATAATTCTATAAAAATTTGTTTTTCTTTTATATTTGGAAATTTTATTTTAATCATTGAATATTGTATTCCTGCTCTTTTTAACCAATTATCTTTTACATAATCTAACGTATCCATTAAATATAAATATTTACTAAATAAATCAAGATCTTTTTTTTCATAATAAAAATAATAAATACTATCTGAATATAGAGTAAGATTAAATGATGTGAGTTTTTTTTTATAATCAAAAAAGAGTATCACATCTTCTTTTGTTTGAGAATAAACTTCCATTATTTTTTTTGTCATAATAAATAATGTTTTTTTCTTAAAAAAACATTCTAATTCATTAAAATATTTATCTTTCATAAAAAAATGTTTATTAAATNTACCATTTTTTTTAAGTGTTTCATAATCTGGTATTCCACATACAATACATTTATTACTCATATTAATTATCAATATATTTTTCATTAACTTTTTTAAAATGAATAATTCCCATATGTTTTATTATTACCACGATTTTCACCTATATATTTTCTTTGTTCTGGTGTTGTACAAACACAACCACGGTCAGTTGAAAATGTAGATGGACAACATTCAGGACTCGAATATGATCGCGCAAATATAAACATTGAATCCTCTGGTACATCACTGTATATCATCTCATTTTTTAAAGGAAGTGGTGTTCCTTGGGGCACCCATAATTTATCACTTTTTATAGGTGGATTACATGGTGGATGTCTCCATGAATCTTTGCATGGTGTTTTTAACATTAAATTATCATAAGAACCCATAACCCCTTTTCCCATATTAAATCTAATTGGGGATGGTTCATTATTTCCAGTATTTGCTATTTTACCTCTTACTTGATTAACATTATTTGAACTCATATACTATTTAATATTATTTTTTTTTAAGTTTCTAAAATTATTTCTTTCATTAAATGACTTATAATTAATTCTTCTTTATCTTCTTTTTCTATCATATGTTCCAATAATTCCATGTTTTCTTCATCTAAATGAAAATTTTTATATTTCAATTTAAATTGCTCTAATTCTTTTATATTAAGTTCATTCATGATATATTTTATTTTTATACCATTATTATGAATAATTCCAAAGTCATTAAATAATCCATTACATTCTTTTATTAATTCTAAACACTCTACATTATTTATTGTAGCATATTCAATATCTTGTGTATCATTTTTTAAAAAATATAATTTTTTCTTAGATATACTTTTTTCATGATTATCTATTATATCTTTAGGTATTATTGGTAATTCTAAGGTATAACCATCTAATAATTGTTTATAATTAATATAAATTCTATAATATTGATTTAAATAATTAAAACGTAAAACAATAGCACTATCAGGTTCTGGCTCATATTTATAAGTTTTAAATAGGTCTTGAAATGATATAAAATTAAATTTTTCTTTTTTTTGAGGAGGATTTTCTATTTTTATAAATTGATTGTCATGAATAATAAAATATTCTAATATACATTTATGTTCTTTAAAATTCATACATTCATCATATTTTTTTTTTAAATGAATCTTTAAAAGAATNAACTCATCAAANCATATATTTAAAAAACTTAATATTAGGTCCATTTTATAACTAAGAAATACTCCTAAAAATAAAAAAAACATGTTGTTTATAAACTGATTTAAGTATATCATATTTTTAATTATTATTCATTAAGAATAATTCTTTAAGTTTATAAAATAAAAATTGATTTAAAATTTATGAATTAATAAAAGTTAATAATGACGCAAATTCCAAAATTCGACATTTTATATAATATTAAAAATAATAAAATTTATGAATGGGGTATTAAGATTAATCAAATAAAAAAAGATGAACACTATCAACTTGAAACATATCATGGTCAAAAAGACGGTAAAAAAGTAGTACATACTTCTGAAATTACTGTAGGTAAAGTAAAAAGAACAGTTTTAGAGCAAGCTATTCAAGAAGCAACACGTAAATGGTTAAATAAAAAAGAAAAAGAACTATATAATACTGATTTAAAAGAAATTGAAAAAGAATTTTCAGAACCACAAAAACAAAAGAAAACAAATATGAAATCATTTACCTTTCGACCGATGTTAGCAAAAACATTTGACCCTAAATTATATGAAAAAAAAGGTTCTCGTTCTTATGTTATTCCATTTCCTGCTTATGTTCAAGTAAAATTAGATGGTTTACGTTGTGTAAGCTATTTAAAAGATGGAAGTGTTATTATTGAATCACGTACAGGAAAACAATTTGAGAACTTTCACAAATTAAAAACACAACTCAAGAAAATATTTGATGTGTTAGGAGAAAATGTATATTTAGATGGAGAACTATATACAGAATCAATTGATTTTGAGATATTATCTGGATTAATTCGTTTAACAGAAGAAAAGGTGACAAAAGAACAAATTGAACTAATTGATTCAATTTCTTATCATATTTTTGATATTTGTTTTTTAGATAAACTTGATATGTCTTATGAAAACCGAAAAAATCATTTAACACAATTATTATCAATGAAAGGATTAACATTAATTGTTCCTGTACCCTCTATTGAAGTTAATAATGTAAAAAACATTGATGAACTTCATGATAATTTTGTAAAAGATGGTTATGAGGGTATTATGATAAGAGCAAGTAATGGACCTTATGAAATAAATAAACGTTCAAAATATTTACAGAAATATAAAAAATTTATGGAAGAAGAATTTAAGATTATTGGNTTTCATGAAGGAAAAGGAGATGAAAAAGGTCTTGTAATNTGGGATTGTATTACAAAAGAGGACAAACCNTTTTCTGTNCGACCAAAAGGANCTGCAGAACAAAGAAGAGATTTATATAAAAATGGAGATAAATACATTGGAAAAAAACTTACAATTATTTTTCAGGAATATCATGAAAGTGGAATACCTCGATTTCCGGTAGGAAAAGCAATTCGTGAAAATTATTAAATTAAATTTTATTTATAATTTTTTTATCACTAATAGTATGGATTATAAAGTAGTATTTGGACTTTTATTTTTAGGAGTTTTAATAGGACTTATTGCTTGTAATTATAAAATTATTTTAGCGAATCAAGAAAGTTTTATGAATCAAAATAATTTTACAAATAGTCAATGTTGTTGTTCTCAGAAAGATATAGATAAATGTAATTCTTGGGGTAAGTCATGTGTATGTGATTATTTTGATAAAAACAAACATTTTTGTCAAGCTTATTATTAGATGTTCGATTCTTTCTTAACTTTTTTTTATAAGTAAATACCAATGAGCTCATGGGATTCATTTGTATATCAAACCATACAAAAAATAAAATCAAAAACATCACTTTCTATATTTAATACATTAACCAATAATGATGACATAATTCAAATATGTAATCATGTTTATTTAGCAAATGTAAAAGCAGTACATGATGCAGAAGTATTAAAAGAACATACAATTGAAGCACTTGTAAATTGTACAAATGACATACCCATTCATGTTTATTTTAAAAATAAAAAATACAAACAACTTTATGTAGAAGATTCAAAAGATAATGAAAACATTAATAAATTTAAAGATATTATTATAGATACTATTCATTTTATTGATGATTGTGTAAAACAAGAAAAAAATGTTGTTGTTCATTGTTATTGGGGTTTAATGCGTTCACCAAGTGTTATTGGTTGTTATTTAATATATAAATACAAAATGGATGTCGATGGTGTAATACAATGGATACAGTCGAAAAAGAATTTTGCGTTCACTCAAATTTATAATTTCAGAGAATTACTTGAATATGTTTATGATTATTATCAAGAAAAATAAAATAATTATTAATATATTAATTTATACAAATTTCATAATAAATACTTTAAATTCTTGGTCATTGGTGACATTAATACCTAAACGATAATAATAGGTTGCTTTACAACTTTTATTTTGAATTAAATAAAGACCATATGCTAATTCACTTAAATATTGTCGGACTGTTTGAAACAAATAACCAAAATTGGTTAAGTTCCATGGTCTTACAACTATATATTGATAATAGTTAACTTGGTCATTAAAATTCATAATAACAGTTTGATTATCTTTAAGTTTCCAATGAATTCTTACAGGAGCTCCAAATTTAGCATTTTTTTTAAAATTAAAAGAATTAGCTAAAGTAAGTTGAAAAAATGCGATTATTTCTTTAGAAAGTTTTGGGTTATTTTTTATAACAGTGTACATTTGTTGTTTATTTCGATTTATGACAGCATTATAAAAAACTTCAGGTATAATATTTTGATCAAAATATAAAGATGTGTTTGTTGGTGGATTATTACATTCTATATTAAAAACCCAATCACTATCCATTATATTTAATAAACATATTTTAATTTATTCAATTATAAATTAAATATTATAAAATTAAAAGAATGTTTAATTATTTTCCATTTTTCTTATATTTAATGCTGTAAACATTTTGAGTCTCATAGGAGGCACAATAATAAAAGAAAGAAGAAGAAGAGTCAAGCAAACAACAAATGAGTCAGAAGTTGTTTTAATTGGTTGTTTCATAAAAAGCATAATGAAAACATAAATGGCGAATATAATTTGTAAATATTGAATTAAGAGAGTGGGGTTCATTATAATATATATAAATATTTTTTTCTACTTATGTGTATTTATTTTTTTATTTCTATAATTAGAAAAAGGTTTAAAATTAAAATAATACAAATAAATAATGAGTTCTAAAAAAAAGGGAAAAGATGATTTAAAAGACTTTATTGTTGATGATGATTATATAAGTCATGAGGATAGTGATTATGAGGAAGAAGATGAATTTAATGAAGATGATTTTTATTTACCTAAAAAAAAACGACGTGCAAGCGAAGGGGATATTGGAGAATATAAAAAAAGGAAACATTTTAAAGATTTATATTTTATGAAATTAAGTAAAAATGAACAATCTCTTATTTTAAAAAAAGAAAATGAAATATATAGTTATTTTAATTTAAATACACCATTACGTTATACCATTATTAATTCTAATTTATCAATGAGTACGAAATCTCTTATTATACATAAATTAGACCAATTTGATAAAATGAATAGTGAAGAAAATGAATATCAAAAATTATATAAGTGGATTAATAGTTTAGCAAAAATTCCTTTTAATAATTATGCTAAATTAACCATTGAATTAAAACCCTCTAAAATTCAGGCTTTTTTAGTTGAATCCTATCAAACACTTGATAAAACCATTTATGGTCAATTTAATGCTAAAAATAAAATTATGCAAATATTGGCACAATGGATATCAAACCCCGAATCAATGGGTCAAATTATTGCGTGCCATGGACCAGCGGGTGTTGGTAAAACAAGTTTAATAAAGGAAGGTGTATCAAAAGTTTTAAATAAACCATTTTGTTTTTATGCGTTAGGAGGTGCAAATGATATAAGTATATTAGAAGGTCATTCCTATACATATGAGGGGGCAACATGTGGTCGATTAGTTGAGATGTTAATGGAATCAAAAGTAATGAACCCGATTATATTTTTTGATGAATTAGACAAAATAAGTAGTGATGAAAAAGGGAATAATATTGAAAACTTAATGATTCATTTAACAGACCCAAGTCAAAATATGAATATACAAGATAAGTATTTTAGTGGTATTGAGCTTGATTTTTCAAAAAGTTTATTATTTTTTTCATTTAATCATATTGAGAAAATAAACCCTATATTAAAAGACCGTTTAACAATTGTTAAATTTGATGGTTATGAAATCGATGAAAAAATTGTGATACTCAAAGACTATTTATTAAAACAAATGATAACAAATGTGGGGTTAAATAGCGAAGATGTAATATTTGATGATACTATTATCAAATATATTATTGAAAAATATAGTTCAAATGAAGAAGGAATGCGTGATACCAAACGTGTATTTGAAGAATTATTATTAAAAATTAATTTACTTAAATTATTGTTTCGAAAAAACAAACAAAAAAACAATGAACTCAAAAAAGAAATGAATATAGATTATATGATTGATAATTTAAGTTTTCCACTTCATTTAAGTAAAAAAGATATTGATATATTTTTAAAAAATTATAAGCAATAAAAAAATCAATACCTTTTAAATATTAATAAATAGATTGTTTTTGAGTAAAAAGAAGAAGATGGATAGATCATGTTTGGAGTATTCGGAGAAAGTAGATGATAGAACTGAATATATAAATAACAAGTATTTTCCATATTTCATGATATGGGTTTTATTTATTATTTCATTGTTTCTTTCATTGCTTCTTTCATTGCTTCTACAGTGGTATCAATTATGTCATATTCCTGTGTGGATGCTTTTCTATCTACATTATGATAGATGGGTCTACATTTATGTTTTTAATTTTGAACTAAAAGATGTGTACACAAATTCAAGAATTTTTATATCCTTGATTATGTACTTTATAGTCATTAAAGTCATCATGTAGAGACTCATGTAGAAGTACTTAAAGATAATCTGAAACAATTATTCAGCTATAGATTATAATATTACTTAAAAAATTAGTTTTCATAAAACTT
>JGI10211J34971_10003556_pt1 | contig 12455 bp, 9 predicted proteins | sample Etolagsediment_FD_34971 | JGI IMG/M metagenome (IMG submission 34971) | reverse complement strand
AAAGTGATGCTGCTCTGGCACAGGCCGGTATTGCCGCAGCCCGGATCCAGGGTGATCAAACCGGTTTCGGCCCGCAATCGGGTGATGTCGAGCCCCTTTTCCCCTTCACTGCCGATGACCAGGGGGATTTCATATGTTTTTCCGTCAACGATCAGTTGTGCGGTGTTGCTCATGGTTTTCAGCTCCTTGATGGGTTCTCATTTAGTGTCCAACTGCCAACAGGATATAGGGGTTTTCAATATAAGTCTTTAATTTTTTAAGAAAGCGCCCTCCATCCGCACCGTCGATAATCCGGTGGTCAAAGGATAAACTCAGAACCATTCTCTTTCCGATCTTGATTTCGCCGTCTTCCACCACAGGTTTTTCCACAATTCTTCCCACGCCCAGAATGCCGGATTCAGGGGGATTGACAATGGGCGTAAAAGCGTCCACATCCAGAAAACCAAGATTGGTCAGGGTGAAGGTTCCCCCCTGAAGATCATCGGGCATCAATTTCCTGGATCGGGCTCTGTTTGCCAGATCGTTCAACTCATTTTGAATGGTCAGCAGGCTTTTCTGGTTGGCATTATGAATCACCGGAACCACCAGGCCTTCTTCCACATCCACCGCCACCCCAAGATTAACCGATTTCCACTCCCAGATTTCGTTTTCCACAACACTGGCATTAACGCGCGGATGGGCTTCAAGGGCATGCGCCAGCATCTTCAGAAGGATTGCATTGTAGGACAACTTAATCCGCTCATCCTCCGGGCCCTTTGACAGAGACGTTCGAAAACGGAACAGTTCCGCTGCATCCGCCTCGCTGGTGATGGTGAGCTGCGCGGATTGCTGCAGGCTCTGGTGCATCCTCTCAAAAATGACTTGCCTGACGCCACGGATGGGCACCACTTCTCCGACTTCTTTGGCGCCTGTTTTGCGGGGCTTTTGGGTGGTAGCAGTTTTCCCCGCCGCATCATCGATGGCCTGTTGAACGTCCTCTTTCACAATACGTCCGCCGGGGCCTGTGCCTTTCAGTTGACCGGTGTCAATATGGTGGTCTTCCGCCATTTTCCTGGCCACGGGGGATATCCGCACCGTGTTGTCCGCACCGGCTTCGGCAGCAGCCTTCACATCTTTCTCCACAATGCGTCCGCCGGGGCCGGAGCCTTCAAGGGTTGCCGGGTCCACGCCCAGCTTTTTGGCCAGTTTTCTGGCCCTGCCGGAGATCTTGAGTCTTTCACCCGCGCCTTTCTTGCCCAGTTTCTTTCGAATGTCGGAAAGGTCGATCTCCTTTTCCGCCGGTTCTTCGCCTTTTAGAAATTCATCAAGATTGACTCTTTCTCCCTGTTCTGCCACGATGCCGATGGTGGAGAATATTTCAGCCTTTTCCCCATCAGGGACGACGATTTTAAAAAGGACCCCATTGGAAGGGCATTCCACCTCAAAGACGACCTTTTCGGTCTCAACCTCGCATATGGGGTCACCTTTTTTGACCGTGTCCCCTTCCGCGTTCAGCCACTTTACGACCCTGCCTTCGGTTATATCCTGTCCCGCCTGAGGCATTATAATCTTTGTCGCCATGGTATGTGTTCATCCTCAAAATGATGGTTCTTTAACAATAAGGTTTAGAAACAATTAGGTGATTTTTATGACGGCCTCAACAATGTCTTCAACCGTTGGAATACACACTTTTTCGAGCGCGAGATTATAAGGGATTGATGTATCCCTCCCACAGACCCGCATGACCGGTCCGTCCAGATCGTCATAGGCTTCTTCCATGATCATGGCCGCAATATCGCCCCCAACGCCGCCTCTTTTACAGGCTTCATGGACGATGATCACATTCCCTGTCTTTCTGGCCGATTCCAAAACCGCCTCCTGATCCAGGGGTTTCAAAGTTCTCAAATCGAGCACTTCCACACTGATCCCTTCTTTTTCCAACAGTCTGGCGGCTTCCAGGCATTTGAGGGTCATGAGGGAATAGGTGATGAGTGTCACATCGTCGCCCTCTTTTTTGACTTCCGCCTTGCCCAGGGGAATGGAGAATTCCTCATCGGGAACGTCACCTTTGGTCATATAGAGCAGTTTGTGCTCCACAAAGATGGTCGGCTGATTGTCCCGGATGGAGGACACCAGCAGCCCATAGGCATCGTGGGGTGTTGAAGGCATTACCAGTTTCAGCCCCGGAATATGATAAAACAACGCCTCCAGACTCTGGGAGTGCTGGGCCGCAAGAGCGTTTCCGGCGCCGCCCTGGGTCCTCAGAACCATGGGGACTTCTCCCTGACCGCCCGACATGAAATCATACTTGGCGGCTTGATTGACGATGGCGTCCATACAGACGGTGGTGAAATCCACAAACAGAATATCCACAACGGGCCTGGTGCCGGCCAGGGCCGCGCCAACGGCGGCACCTGTGAATGTGGCTTCGGCCAGGGGCGTATCGATCACGCGATCGGGACCAAATTGATTGAAAAGCCCTGCCGTAACCTGGTAGGAGCCACCATATTCACCGATATTTTCTCCCATGATAAAAACCGTGGGGTCTTTTTTCATCTCTTCAAAAAGCGCCCTGTTCAAAGCCTCCCGATACATCATTTCAGCCATTTTGCGACTCCTTCGTTAATGGTTTTTATCAGAAATTGGGGATACTTGCCAAAAACTCAGCCACCGACGGTTCCGGGCTGTTCTTGGCGAACTCAACGGCCTCATAAAGTTCCTGCTCAACGTCGTCTTCTACGGTTTTGAGCTTTTTTTTGTCCTTGATCTTCTTTTTCAAAATATCAAGCGGGTCCTTTGCCCTCCAGGCCGCAAGCACCTCCTGATCCATATAGAGGCCCGGATCATTGACATGGTGACCGCCGTGTCGGTAGGTTTTGGCTTCAATGAGGGTCGGTCCCTCTCCATTCAGTGCTCTTTCCACGGCGCTTTTGGTGGCTTGATAGACTTTCACGGCGTCGTTTCCTTCCACACAGACACCGGGCATACCATAAGCGGGTCCCTTGCAGGCGAGATCGCAGTTTCCAAAAGAACACTCCACCGGTGTGGAGACCGCATAGTGGTTGTTCTCCAGCATGAAGATGACCGGTAAATTGAATGTTGCGGCAAAGTTCAAGGATTCGCCAAAAACCCCCTGGTTGGCAGCGCCGTCACTGAAAAACCCCACCACCACCCTCTGCTCTTTCTTGACTTTGATTCCCATGGCAGCGCCGGTGGCAATTGGGATGCCCGCACCCACAATGCCATTGGCCCCAAGATTGTTGTCTTCTTTGCTGAAAATGTGCATGGATCCGCCACGGCCCTTGCAGTACCCAGTGGCCTTCCCCATGATTTCGGCCATCATCCGCTTGAGATCCGCGCCTTTGCTGATACAATGCCCGTGGCCACGGTGGGTGCTAACGATATAGTCATCGGGACGGATGGCGGCACAGGCGCCGGCAGCAATGGCCTCCTCTCCCAGGTAGGGGTGAATGTAACCCCTTATGAAACCCTCTCGGTAAAGGTCTTTACACTTCAGTTCGAATTGGCGTATCGCGTAAACGTTCCGGTACATCTGCAAAAGGATCTCGAGGCTTATGCCTGTTGTGGCGCTTTTCCCTTTTGCCGCCTCTTTTTGTGGTGATTTCTTACTCATTATTTTCCTCCTCAAGAGTGGGTTCCTTTCCGGCAGGTTCTCAAAGCGCCTTTCCAATAAAGTGGACGGGGCTCAGAAAAAAGAAGACAAGACCGTTACGCGTGAGAGATCATGCCTGACCCATGATGCTGGAATCGCGGTATATCAGCGCGGATCTTCGCCTGGAAATCCAGAAAGAAGAACGCGTCTCCTTTTTGTGGAAGGCCTTCGAGAAAACTTACGGATGTACGCTGTTCGGATGTATCCTATTTTTTCAACAGCAGTGCTTCGGCTTTTTTCACCACATTTTCAACAGTGAACCCGAATCTCTCAAACAGTGCTTTTGCCGGTGCCGATGCACCAAATCGATCCATCCCCAGGATTTTCCCCGAAATGCCCGTATACCGTTCCCATCCAAGCGGGCTACCCGCTTCCACCGCCAGCCGGGCGGTTACATCCGTGGGAAGAATCTGGTTTTTATAGATTTCAGGCTGGGCTTCAAAAAGCTCCCATGACGGGATATTCACCACCCGGACACCGATGCCCCTTTCTTTCAGCTGCTCGTACGCGCCCAGAAGCAGATGGACTTCCGCGCCGGTCCCCATGAGAATGATTTCCGGTTTCCCCTTTTCCGTATCCGCCAAAATGTATGCGCCTTTCCTGAGACCCTTGGCCGGTGCGTAGCGCTTGCGGTCTATGACGGGGAGGCCCTGTCGGCTCAGTATGATGGCGCAGGGGCCTTCCCGCCGGGTGAGGGCCACATTCCAGGCTTCAACGGTCTCCTCGGCATCAGCCGGTCGGACGACCGTCATATGGGGAATGGCCCTGAGAGCGGCCAGATGCTCAATGGGCTGATGGGTGGGGCCGTCCTCGCCCAACCCGATAGAATCGTGGGTGAATACATAGATGACGGGAAGTTCCATGAGGGCCGCCAGTCGAATGGCGGGGCGCATGTAGTCGGAGAAAATGAGAAAGGTGCCGCCGTAAGGGATCAGGGCCTTGCTGAGGGCCAGACCGTTCAAAATGGCACCCATGGCATGTTCTCTGATGCCGAAACGAATATTGGGCCCGCCATTTTCTTTAAACTCTTCGAACCCTTTCAGATAGGTATTGTTTGAAGGCGCCAGGTCCGCGGAACCTCCGATAAGCCCCGGCAGGTAGGGTTTTATGGCCGCCAACACCTGCCCGGATGCTTTTCGGGTGGCAATGTTACCCTGTTCGGGGAGAAACGCCGGCAAAGCAGCTTCCCAAAGTGAAGGATCCGGTTTCCCGTGCATGGTCTCCCATTGGGCGGCCAGTTCCGGATATTGTTTTTGATAATCGGAATAAAGGGTCTTCCAACCATTTTCCGCCTCGGATCCCCTCTCCTGGGCCTGGCGGAAAAACTGAAGAACGTCTTCGGGGACTAAAAAGGTGGGTGCTTCAGGCCATCCAAGGTTTTTCTTGGTCAGCAGCACCTCTTCGTCACCCAGTGGTGCGCCGTGCGCGTCGGGAGTATCCTGTTTATTAGGGCTTCCCCAGGCGATGTGGGTTCTGGCGATGATGAGCGAGGGCTTTGCGCTTTCTTCCCTGGCTTTTTCAAGGGCGCTGCTCACCTGGGGCAGGTCATAACCGCTTACTTTCTGAACGTGCCAGTGATACGCCTCAAAACGTTGTGCCACGTTCTCACTGAAGGTAATGTCCGTATCTCCTTCAATGGTGATATGGTTGTCCAGGTAGATATAAATGATTTTTCCGAGTCCCAGGTCCCCCGCCATGGAAGCGGTTTCCGATGAAATGCCTTCCATCATATCCCCGTCGCTGACAAGTGCATAGATGTGATAATCGACCAGAAGAAAGTCAGGTTTGTTGAACATTCCGGCCAGAAACCGTTGGGCCATGGCCATGCCGACCCCTGTGGCAAACCCCTGCCCCAGGGGGCCTGTGGTGGTTTCCACGCCGGGGGCACAGCCGTATTCAGGGTGCCCGGGGGTTTGACTTTTCGGTTGACGAAAATCTTTTAATTGCTCCAGGGACAATCCGTAACCGGTCAGATGAAGCATGGCGTAGAGGAGCATGGATCCGTGACCGGCGGATAGCACGAATCGATCGCGGTTGGGCCATTGGGAATTAGCGGGATTATATTTCAGGTTGCGGGTCCATAACAGGTAAGCCAGATCAGAGGCCTCCATGGGCATTCCCGGATGACCCGAGTTGGCCTGTTGTACGCCATCGACCGCCAGAAAACGAATCGTGTTGATGCATTTCTTTTGAAATTCAACCGGTGTGTCGTCCAATCCTTTCCAGCTTTCCATAGTCATCTATTGCTCCTCGTTTGAAAGTTTATCATTTTTCCAAAACCCCCTTATTATATGTAATGGGTGACAAATTCCACCATTTTCTGCTTGCTGTCGTGATGCTGTCATGTTGGTTTAGGGTAGGTATATGTGCCTTCCAAGGGCATTTCGCGCTGCCTCAGGAAGGGATTCACTGAGCGTTGGATGGGGAAAGGCCGCTCTTGCCAGATCTTCCAGGGTACCTTCCATCCCAATGGCAAGGATGGCCTGACCGGCCATTTCCGCCACGTTTGTGCCAACAAAGTGAGCACCAAGGATTTCTCCATATTTCTTGTCCGCCACCACTTCCACAAGCCCTTCGTTTTCCGAAAGGAGCATCCCAAGCGGATTCATGCCGTAGGGTGCGGCCCCGACAATCACGTCATAGCCGCCTGTTTTCGCTTCTTTTTCAGTCATCCCCACGCTGGCCACCTGGGGTTGTGTAAAAAGGATCCGGGCAAAGGTTAAACGGTTTATCCGGCTGTTTAATCCCATGGCATTTTCAGCAGCGATGAGGGCCCCTTCTGAAGATAAATGGGAATAGTGACGCTCCTGGAGACCGGTGAGATCTCCGATGGCATAAATGCCCGCCGCGCCGGTTTGCATTCTGCGGTCTACTTCCAGAAAGTCGGCGTCTTCATCGAGGCCGACGCTGGCAAGTCCCAAGCCTTTCAATGAAGGCGCTCTTTCCATATAAAGGATTCGATCTACCGCAAGTGTGTCACTTCCCTTTTTAAAGTTGAGCGTTACGGAAAGCCCGCCTTTTTCTTTTGCCACACGGGTGATCCCGGCCTCACGAAGGATGTCGATGCCCTCGGTTTTCAGCGCCTTGTTCAGACGGGTCCGAATGGCCTTGCTTTCATTTGGGAGAATCGATTTATCCGGCGTGGCCAGTATCACCTTTTTTCCAAACCGGTGGAGAAATTGACCGATTTCCAGAAGCCAGGGGCTTCTACCAAAAAGAAGGGTGCGCTCCGGCAATTCATCGGCGGTCAGAAGGTCATCGCTGTTGATGATGCCTTCCATGTCGCCTTCGATGAAGTCGGGCTTTGCCCAGGATGCGCCTGTGGCCAGAATGACGTTTTTGCAAGATCGGATCTTTCCGTTAACCGCCACTTTCCCTTTTCCGGCCAAGATTCCTTTTCCCTCAATCAGCTCAATGTTGTTCTTTTTGAGTGTGCTGCTAACACCCATCCGCATGAAACCGATCAATTCATCCTGCCGTTTTTTCAGTTCCCCGTAATCCGGGTTGATGCCCTCAAAGCGAAACCCCAGTTTTTTCCCAAGGGAAACTGCTCCCAACACATTTGACGCCAGCATCATATGCCCGAAAGGCACGCAACCCCGGTTCATGCATAGTCCGCCGAACTCTTTGGCCTCTATAATGGCCACATCCGCACCCAGTTGCGCCGCCCGGATAGCCGCGGGAACCCCGCCTGCGCCTCCCCCAATGACAATTACATCTTTCATTATAGCCGTGCTCCCAAAATTTCTTTCAAATCTTCTTCCTCCAGTTTGACCGGATGGTTCTTCAGGCCGGTTGCGGCCACAATTTCATCAAAATTCTTTTCTTCCAACCCATAAGCCGAGAGAAGCGGCAGCTTCAGTTTCTTCGTCAGCCGCTCAAGTTCGCTGATGAAAAAATCCAAATAGTAAGTATCGCTCTGTTCCTGGCTTCCGGCAAATAATTGACCCATTTTCACATATTTCTTAAATACGGTACTGTCTGCCAGACCTTGGCTCATAAGCTTTTTTATTGTTATTTTGTTGGCGGCGCCCATCAGGGTTCCGCAAACCACTCCGTGGGGAATGCCGAAAAAACTGCCCAGCGGCTGGGCAAACCCGTGCACGACNCCGAGTCCCGCGTTNGCCAGTGTTATGCCGGAGACATATGCGGCATAGGCCATTTCAAAGCGGGCTTCCATATCCTGACCATTTTTCCAGGCGCGTTCCAGTGATCCATATATTCTGCCCATGGCATCAAACGCCAATGCATCCGTAAATGGGCTTGAACGGGTTGACAAATAGGATTCAACCAACTGTGTAAAGGCATCCATGCCGCTGGCAGCAGTGGTTTCAGATGAACAGCTGGCCGTCAGCTCAGGATCTACAACCGCAATGTCAGGCAGGTAATTTATGTGGCGAAGGGATTTTTTGAATCCTTTAGATCCCTGCTTGGAAATCACAGCATTTTGGGTCGCTTCGCTTCCGGTGCCGGCTGTTGTGGGTGCCGCAATAAAAGGGACCTTTCGACCGGTGGGGGTCTTGGTACCGACCCCTTCAAGATAGTCTTTCACACACCCTTTTGATTTCAACATGGCCGAAATCGCTTTTCCCGCATCAATGACACTGCCGCCGCCGATGGAAACCACGCAACCAATGGCCGCATCCCGATAAATCCTGACGGCATCATCAATGGCCTGAGGAGAGGGCTCTTGGATAATCTTTACAAGTCCCGCAAACCGGTTTCCAGATTTCAAGCCTTCCATGAAGCGGTGAACGAAAGGAATGTTTTTCACCGTACTGCCGCCGGTAATGATCAAAACAGGGCCTTTGTAACGGGATGTCAATTGATGCAGATTCTGGATCGAACCGCACCCCAAGAACAATTCAGGCGTATTTGAAATATGAAAAATATTTTTCATTGTTTTTCGTAAACGAGAATATACCTCTCAAGAATTAAACGTCACAATTAAAGGAATTGAATCGTTTTTTCAATTAAATTTTCTGAGCAATACCCCTGGAATCGTAGCCCTTGACCCCGCTTCACCTTTTGCATATACTCCANNTCATACCGTATTTTGCCCCTTTTTTAAGGGCGTTGCTGATCCTGAGCTGATTCAGCTGCACTCCAAGTATCAGAAGAAAAGCCCAGACGAAATGAAAAAATTGCTCAAAGGCAGTCGTCGGATCCTCGTGCGTAATCGATCTGAATTGTCACCAGAGCAAACGGATCACTTGGATAAGATTTTATAGTGACCGATTCCGGGGTCATCGGGAAAGATAGCCTACCCGCTAATTTCAAGGTGAGTGATGGAAATGCAAACCCTGAAAATAAACCGCTCGCTGCTGGAGAGGACCTGTCTCAACTGGATCAGAAGACAGCCCTGCTGGAAGCGTTGCGTCTGAGTCGGGGCAACAAGACGGAGGCTGCCAGGTTGCTTGGGGTGCATCGCATGACGGTTTGGAATCGAATGAAAAAATACGGGATTCGAATTACCAGCTTTTTTGACGAATAACCGGGCGTTTTGCTTTTGATTTCCTGAGGAACCCTTTTTATGGCCATGGAAAGAACTTTAGAAAGCAGATATTCAAACATCATCAGAATCGGCATTTTTATTTTAGCGATGTTTGTCTGTGAGGCCGTTGTCATGGTTGCCATGGCATACCTGTTTCACCGGTCTCTGTGGGGTGGGTTGATTCTGGTTGATGCGGGCATCCTGATTATCGTTTTGCTGCCCGCTTTCTATTTTCTTCTGTACCGACCCATGGAGCGGCAGATGCGGGAGCGCCGGCACGTCCTTGACGCCCTTGAGGAGCGGGAAAAGAAATACCGCCTGATGATGGAAGCCATGCACGATCCCGTCTACATCTGTTCCGCCGACTATAAGGTTCTCTACATGAACCCGGCCATGATCAAAAGGACGGGCCGTGATGCCGTGGGGGAAAGTTGCTATCGGGTGGTTCATGGCAGGGATGAGATCTGTCCCTGGTGCGTGAACGACAAAGTACTGAGAGGGAACTATGCGGAATATGAAGTGGTGAGCCCGGCGGACGGGCGCTTCTACAATGCGGCCCAGGCCCCCATTTTCAACCTGGACGGACGAATTGACAAGATGGTGGTTTTGAGGGACTTCACCCGGTACAAGGAGATCGAGGAAAAACTTCGGGCCGCGCGGGACGAACTGGAAAGGCGCGTTGATGAAAGAACCGGAATGCTCAAGGAAACCAATCTCAAGTTGATCCGGGAAATCGACAGCCACAAGGTGACTGAAAATGCCCTTAAAAACTCTGAAGAGCAGCTTCGAGGCCTCAACAGAAAACTGATTACTTCCCAGGAAGAAGAAAGACGGCTCATCGCCATGGAGCTTCATGACGGTATCGGTCAAATCTTGAGTGCCATCAAATTCAAGGTCGAAAGCGGTTTGCATGAGATGAACCCAAAAAGTCCCGATGAGTGCCTGGAGCTTCAGCTTCCCGTGGTTTCGCTGGTTCAGCAGGCCGTCGAAGAGGTGCGCAGAATCAGCAAGAATCTGAGGCCTCCCATTTTAGATGACTTGGGGATTGTCGCCACCATTTCCTGGTTTTGCCGTGAATTTAACAAAATCTATGAGGATATTCGCCTCGAAAAAGAAATCCTCTTGAATGAAGAAGTGGTTCCTCAACACTTCAAGATATCCATTTTCAGGGTGCTCCAGGAGGCCCTCAACAACGTTGCAAAACACAGTGGCGCGGATTTTGTGCGGTTGGTACTTGAATCGAGAGAAGACCGGGTCGTGCTTCTGATCGAGGATAACGGCCGGGGATTTGATGTGGCGGCCGCACTGGGGTCAAAGGCATCCGATGCGGGTATGGGTTTGACCAGCATGAAAGAACGGGCAACCCTTTCAGGCGGTACACTGAAGATAGAATCGACGCCTGGCAAAGGCACCCGTATCCAAGCGTCATTTCCTTCCGGGGGGTAGGTTCTTAACGCTCAACAACCCCTTTTTCGATGGCATAGGCCGTTATGTCCGCCGCGTTTCGAAGTTTCAACTTCTGCATCAGGTTGTAACGGTGCTTTTCTACGGTTTTCGGGCTCACAAACAGCATATCGGCGATTTCCTTGTTCTTGTGCCCCTCGGCGATGAGTTTGAGGACCTCCCGTTCCCGCTGGGTCAGTGTATCATTCCAGGCTGAGTTCTCGAGGGGGTTCTGGTTTCCCTCCAGATATCCGTCAATGACCTTTGCTGAAACAGAAGGGCTCAGGTACCGCTTTCCCTGCAGCACGTTTTTGATGGCCAGGGAGAGCTCTCCGTGGGTGGCGTCTTTCAATACATACCCATCGGTTCCCGCCTTAAGGGCCGCATAAACGTATTCCTCGGTCTTGTGAACCGTAAGGGTCAGCACTTTGGTTTTGGGGAATCTGTTTTTAATTTCTTTGATCGCTTCCAGGCCATGCATTTTGGGCATTGAGAGATCCATCAGGACGAGGTCCGGGCTGAATTTTTCAACACAGCTGACCGCATCCCGGCCGTCTTTGGCTTCACTGACAATTTCAAGTTCGGGGTCTGAACTGATGAGGGATCGCAGTCCTTCTCTCAAAATGGTATGATCTTCTGCGATGACAAGTCGGTATGGTTTTTTCATTGATTACGGCTTCCATACTTTTGGGTTAAAGCTCAATACGGGCTTTGGTGACAAAATATGCGGAATTGTCCCCATCTAACACAGTCAATGTTTTGTGTAAAGAAAAAGAGAGCGTGCTGTTCGAGCCTTCCGGCCCGCACAGCTTGGGATATAGGGGTTTTTTGTGGCCAATATGCCGATTTTTTCCCCATTTACGTTCGAGCCCTCTAACGTTTACCTTGAATACAAAATTGCTTTTTCGTTCATTAGTATTGGTAAAAATTTGTATTTTTTATCACTAATTTGAATCAATCATGCCTATCTGGATGTCGCACACATGAAAAATTGACTAAAACTTTGACCAAGACTGATCAGTGCGAGGACTATTTGCTGGTCAACCGGGATGAAACTACGCGGGTTTTGCCCCATCTGCAAACAGTTTCGACGCATTTTCACAGTAGATTTCGCCCGCATAGACGTTTTCATAGGCTGAGTTCCCAAATGCTGGATTAGAGTTAAAACTTCGCAGGCACGTAAGCCCACTGTGTGCAACAACCGGATAGGCATGGAATCAATTGACAATTTTTTGCAAATAATTGTTGAATTCAACAAATTATATTGTTTAAGCTTTACCCATCCGATTGCTCAGAACAAGGAGGAAAGAGCATGAAAAAAGGTTTCATTTTTGCATTGACGGCGCTTTTTGTTTTTACCGGCGGTGTTGTTTTGGCTCAGGAACTGGGAAATCCGGCCAAACTCATCAAAAAGGGTCAAATCGATGTGGGGGTTGAAGGGGTTTATAACATCAAACAGAGTTTTTCCAACTATACGCTAAGCAGAACCTATTCCAACGGGACGAGCGATTCCAGCAGGGCCGGTGCCGATTTTAAAGATGATGCCTTTTATATGGCCACCATCACCTACGGCGTTTTGGACCGGCTCAACGTGTTTGCCAGGCTGGGGCTTGCCGATGGCGGCGAGTGGAAGGATTATCAGGCGGGAAACAACTGGAAGGCGAACCTGGAGAGTAATTTTGTATGGGCTCTGGGGGCTAAATTTGATGCCCTTACGCTGGACAAAGGTTTCGGCGTGATCATGGCCGGTCAGTACCTGCGGTATGATAATCGAAAGGTCAAAGACTGGACGAGCCAGGAGACCGGCCAGTCGGCGGGCCAGCTCGGCTGGAACACGGATGACAGCATTGACTTCTGGCAGGCGGG
>JGI10211J34971_10003553_pt1 | contig 12461 bp, 11 predicted proteins | sample Etolagsediment_FD_34971 | JGI IMG/M metagenome (IMG submission 34971) | reverse complement strand
TTTGTGCTACTATATTGTCAAATGATTCTTCATTTGTGAATGTACATAATAATTGTGTTCTCACTCATATCTCCTGTATTATCCGTATACTTCAGATTGTGCTTTTTTCAATCTATCAGCAAATCCCTTTTGATTGAGTTTCATTTCAAATTTAAACTGACCACCATACCCACGACCATCTTCACGAATACCAATATCAGCAACTGGGAATACTTCACCCGAAGCCTCAACCTTATACCCAATATAAGGTGCTGACATTTTGGGGTCACCATTCTTATCCAGTTTAGGTTTTCCTGTTTTTGGGTCTATAATTGGTTTTGGTGGTTCTGCTACTAAATTCTCTTTGAGTTTATCGTAATCATCAGTACCGAATATTNCCATCATTGTCTTCTTATCTAATGAGAATGGTCCAATAGCCATTGTCTCTTCACCATCAGAAACTGCCTTNAACGGGAATTCTTTTCGGATATCATTTAACATACCCTCTCNCATTTTATCATTTTCAGTAATTGCCTTTACCGATTCCTCTTGGAATTTTGTATGCTCTCTCTTATCTCTATCAACAATTTCTTTAGCCGATTTATCACCAGCAGCTGCTAATGCGTTGATAGCGGTCCATAAAACTTTTTGTTTATCACGAGATGCCCCTTTTGCATTCGGGTCTAATAGTTGTTCAATACTATCAAACTTTTTTGATTTTAAAACTGCAGCTATTTCCTTACCTTTTGGGGTTTTTAATAGTTCGTTAATTTTATCAATATTATTTGATACATATGATGTATTTCTCTCTTGTGCTTTTTGAGCATATACGGACTGATTAATTTCATCTGGTAAATCCGGGTCCCACTTTGAGAATGAACCAGCACCACCATTTAAGAAGTTAACATATGTTGATTTTTTCAAAGATACTTCATCTAATACCTCTTCACCATCCGGCGTTTTAACCTTTAAGTACATATCAGTTGAGAATCCTTTATTTTCATTGTAATCGGACATACCCATAGCTTCAGCATCATCTTTAGTATCCCATGCGCCTGCAACGATTTCAACACCTTCACCATATTGGTCTTTTAGTCGGTCTTTAATTGCCTTTCTACTTTGAGTTGCGGCCTTTATCCATGAACTATCTACAATTCTTGAACCAGGGTTATCTTCCCACTTACCTACTTTATTTTTCTTCATAAAGACATTTTGATGATTATCCTTTAACTCTTGTTCGTGCTTCAACATAGAGTTACTGAATTCATTCCATTCTTTATCACTCATCGTAGCACCCATCATAGTCATCAATTCACCAGCTTGAGCTGAGATTTGACCAGCACCACCAGCAATATCACTAAAGTGTTCCCATTTAGTAGCATCACCCTTTGGTTGAGTATTCATCATACGTTCTAATGCAGTTAGATACTTTTTAGGGAACTTTGGATTGTTCTTCATAAAGTCCGGCATTTTGTATGCTTCGGGTGGAGTTGGATTAGCAAGTTTTACATTTCTTTTTTGGAATTCAGCTTCATCGGGTGGTAAATCCATAGAATATACTTCTGATTTAGTTGGGTCACCCTGTTTTAAAGATTTATCTTTCTCACCAACATATCCATTTGATTGTGGTTCTGATTTTGATTTTTCAGAACCATTATCAGTATCATCAGAAGTTGATGTAGCCTTTTCTATTTCATCATCCGAAATACCCGCATCTTGCATTTTAGATTTTGCTGCTTGATACCCACCTGTATTTTTATCGTATGATAATCCTGATTTTACTTTTATTTGACGACCTGTGTCTGGATTTGTGATTTTTGAATTCAAAACTGACTCAACATCACCATCTGCTTCTTCAAGTTCAACTTTGTGTTTCTTTTTAACATGGTCTTTTTCGGCTTGGGTCATCATTCCCCACTTTTCAGACTCGATGTCTTTTTCATCACCCTCTTCAGGTTTTTTACCATCAACACCTTTTGTCTCTAATAAAGACTTAATGTACTCTTCTGCAAACTCGTCACCAAAATGTTCAGAAATAACTTTATATGTAGCCAATAGAGATTCTTCCGAAGTGATACCTTCAGTAAGTTTTACACCAACTTGGTTCCAGACCTTTTTGGCTATAAAATCAAAGAGTTTTTTCATAGATATAAATAGTTAAATTAACACCCTTACCATATTACCATAATTGTCTCCAACCTCAACATCGGTAGGGAATCCATCCAACTCCATAACTTCCTTGACACTTTTAACATAGTCTAACCCATCATTTGGATGTACATCAAACAAAATTGAATCGTATGTGTACAATATAGGCAAGGACTTCTGAGTCAGTTTCAGTTGAAACAATTTCTCAAGTATAAGTATGTTTCTTTCAGTCTCAACCGATTGAAGAATGTAATTAAATAGCTTATTTTTGTTCAAATCTTCGTTATAAGTGATTTTTCTCTTGAGTATGGGTGTATGTACCTCTCTTTTAATTAAGAATTCACTCCAAAGTGACTCTATATACTCTGAAGTCTTATTAAAGAATGGTATGTGTTTGTATTCATCTTGAACACCACCATATAGTTGTCTAAATGTGATTGCTTTTGCATCTTTGATATCAGCACCATATTGGTCTGCCAACCACTTGTGTGCTTTTATGTCCAATGGGATATCTACACCTATAAGTTTACCAATCAATCGTGGGTGATATCCATCAAAGTCAAGTTGGTATAATTTACCACCATCAAATCTTGATACAAATCTATTACGAACATCACCATCTTTTGGTAGTGCAGCGTAGTTCACTCCACCAAAGGTATTTGAAGGTCGTGATGTGGTAGTCAACATATTGTATTGAGTGTATTCTATACTATCAATAGTTTTTAAACCACCAATCTCCAACCAATTTAAACCTTTAGGATACAATTGAGCAAACTTGGAAGGTGTCACATTTTGTGACCACTTCTCTTTCCAATCTTGAAATTGTTCATAGTGTTTCCATATTGGAATAAGGTCATTTGCTTTGGGAGCTTTACGTCTTCTAAAGATTGTATATATAGGTCTCTCTTCTACATCAAAATCTTTCGCTTGATGGAACAGCCCCATTTCAAGGTCATACATATTAGGTAGGAAATCATAGTGATGTAAGAACTCCTTTAAACCCACTACACACACCTCTTCGAACAAACTGAAGTCTATGGGGTCAGTTACACAACTTGCATCTATGTTGTTATAATTGACAAAGAGGTCAGTATCACCATCTGATATGATAATACACGATACCCTTGAAAGATGAGGGTGTTTCTCCAAACTTGTTAGAATGGGAAACACCAACACCTTACTTGACAGGGCAGAGATGCGTTTATGTAATCTTTCGTTTGTATCTATAATCCTCACAAAGACAAATATACGAAATTAATTTGAACTATCCAAATTATTAAGAAGTTCTTGTAGTTCTTCCCACTTGTCGGCTTCAACTTCTATTTGATACCACATTATCGGTAAAGAGTTACAAATGAACCAAAGTTCTCATCAAACACTTCGAGAAGGTGTTCGTAATCACCACTCATCATTTCTTTCATAATTTCATTACCATCCAAATCTAATTGTTTGGCGAGGTTCTTAGCAGTACCCAAAAGGTAAAATGCGTTACCTTGTGGGCCGGTGAGGTCAATTTCAATACCTCGTGTTTGGGGTTTCTTTAGAATAGCCATATCTGATTATTTTACCAATTCAACCATTGAAAGTGGAACGTTATAAGAACCATAACTATTCAACACCTTGATTACACACTTAGTTCGGTTGATTTTCTCAACTCTACATTGTTTACCAGCCAATTTAGGGTGATTAACTTTTACATTAGCCCCAACATAAAGTTGTTGTTTTGTTTCGTAACCCATCATAGCTTTTTTGTTGTTGATGACGGTAACTACCATTGAATTAAGATTTCTCAACTCTTCGATGGTCATTTGGTTTAATTCTGAATAATTCATTTTTTATTTATTTATTGTTTAACTCTCAATCTTACAGTACTAAAGTACGACTTATTTCTAATATTTCCAAAATTTTAATGTTAAGTTTATGTTAAACTTTTGTCAAGAAAAACCCTAAACTTGCGTTCCAAATTCGGTCATCGTCATATTCAACATCACTAATACTTTCCAATTCAAATTGATAACCATCAATGACTTGTCCATGAACACTTTTAAAGGCTTCGATTTCAGACGAGGACCACCCATCATACCCATGTTTTCTGAAGTAGTACCCATCTTTACCATTATACCATCCAGACCCAATATAGGGGACATTAGTGTACTTAATTTCTTTGTGTTCTTTCCAATATTGGAAATCAGACTCAAATTCAAGGTTAACATCTTTTTCAACAAGAACCTTGGCAAGGTTTACAAAAACTGAGTTATTTATCATATCTTATATTTTAATATCCAACAAATTCAACTCCAATTGGGGGAACGATACCTTTCTCCACACCATAAGGGTATTCTTCGTTCAACCAATAGTTTTGAACATTCTCTAACCCATTTAAAGCGTCTTTGTAGATACCTTCCATATCAAACCCAATTCCATACCCACAAGGTTCAATCACCGAAGCAACCTCTCTTAGGAGTTCTTCATTTTCACTTTTGATAGCATTGTTAAGAGCAATTTTTAACTCAGCTTTCATCAAGTCAGCAACCATATCATTGTGGTCGTACATTTCTGAGTTCCAAGGTTTGGTGATTTGGATTCCGTATTTTTCTCCGATTACTTTCATATTATCTCTCATTGATTACAGAGTAAAGATAGTAAAACGGATTGGAATATCCAAATTTCTAATGTTAAAAAATTGTTAATTTTACATTGCTATGATATTATAGCATATTCGATATAATCGGTAATATAGTTAGTAAGACCCTCTACGTCTTTTTCTGAAAGTGCTACTAATCGTTTATTAGTATCAAACACACCCTTTTCGGAGTCGGTATCGTTTAAAGGACCTCTAAGTTTCCATGCTAACTGAGTTTTTACATAAAAGTTATCTGGTACATTTGAGAAGGTGTCTCTATCGACTTCAGTTATAATTTTTTGAAAGTGTCGTTTTACAAAATATCTAAAAAAATAACCATTCCCATAGTCAACATCGGTTGGTTGTGGTTTTTTGAATGAAACCTCTGAAATCGTATCTATTTCGGATGACTTTAACTTGTCGTATTGAAATGTGTCTTTTTTTGATACATTCTGCAAATCTATATAAGGTATCAATTTATCGGATACGTCTCGTATATAGTACCCCCGTGTGAATACTTCTCCAGTGGAATATCTATGATAGTCCCCAACATATTCAGTACCATCTTCCAACATCCACTCACCACCGTTGGTGTAAAGACCTTTTTGAATTTGTCCTTCGGGATAATATACCTTTTTTCTTTTAGCCATGATTATGCATCCAATTTTAAGAATCCAGTTACACTTGTATCCCATTTACCTTGACCATCAAATGAATGTTCAATTTGCCCTACACAAAAATACTTACCAGCTCCTTGATATTTTGAAGGAACTCCACTAAATGTAAATGTATCACCTGGCTGAGTACCCCAGCACCCATAGTGACTTACTGATAAATCAATCATGTACCGATATCCAGTATCAGTTCCCGTACTCGTTGGTTGTTGTTCTACATAAGATGCCATTTTTGATTTCAAATCAGCAACACGTTCTGCTGAGAACCCCGAACCTAAGATTTCTTTCTTTTCTTTTATTTCATCAAGAGTTACTGTTTTTGGTGGTGTAGTTCCGTTACCAACACATCCTGGAAATAATTTTTCAAGTGCGTCTTTTGGCATCGTACCATTACGATTGGAAGTCAATGCAGCAGCTGCCATGTCAGAGTCCATATTTGAGGACATATTTACACTTGTGAGTACTGACCCCTTATTATGTAATGTAAAGTTAAACCCACCACTTATACCACGTGCGTGTTCTGCACGTTCGTTTACAATTAAGAATTTACCACCATTTTTATATTCAGCTCCATCTGAATAAAGTGTTAGTTGGTACAACCCACCTGTTAGGTCTTTGATAGTACCACATAAATTTCTTATAAAGTTATTTACACTCGTCTCACCTTTTGCTTCTTTATCTTCTTTTTCTCGTTCGGTCAATTTTTCAATTTGTTCACCAATATGTTCTAAAGATATGGCAAATCCTCTATGATGACCACTTGTATCACCAAGTCCATGTTGTAAGTCATTTGATGTATCATCATTTCCACCATAGTTAGCCATTTCACCATCTAATAGTAAAATGCTTGGGTCAGCTGAACACATTTGTGGTACATATTTTCCCTTTTCGTTACCAAACCCCCAAGAGAATCCACTACCTTTGTGTGCCCAATTTATTACATTTACAAGCTCTTCAAGAGTGACATATTTAACAAACATATCATCGGTGTCTACATTTAAACCAAGTGCTTTAAAATCAAATCCACCTTTTGTTTGTATATTTGCTACAATATAGCCATCTTTTCCATTTGCTTTACCATCTTCCACGAAGTCTGGAGTTGAACTTTTTTGTATAAACGATGATTCTTCAAAATCTGGAAATGCTTTGACAAATCGTGAATGGAGTTCAGCAATAATACTATCACCTTTAAATATAGTACCTTCTTTATCAGTAGATTCAGTACCCTCACTTGTTGACGTATTTGTCATAGTTAAAATGGAAGCAAATTTGTTTTTACCTGTAAGTTTCATATTACACGAGTATACACCCGATGCGTCTAACGAAAACCCAAAATTATATACATTTGCTATTAAAGTTCCACCAAGTCCAAGTCCTTTGTAACCAAATGACAATTTGACTTCAGACCCCGGTGTAAAATAAACCGCCTCATACGTTTCAAACTGACCTTTTGAAAAACATTTAAAAGAAACATCAATATCGAATAAAGCTGCGTCAGACATATCAGTAGAACCATCGTTATTAATTCTAACTGAATCTAATATTGGTTTACTTGGAATATCTCGTTCACCATCTCGGATTATTGTAGAGTCATAGTTTTCACCACCACTTAATTTAGTATCACCCAAAGGTGCTCCCGAACCATTACACAACCCTGCATTATTGTTTCCCGTTCCCGTTAGGGATATGTAGGCATAACGACCATAATTCCAAATTCGTGACTCTTCACTGGCATTTGGGGAAGACAACCATGAAGATATTGAATTTAGATTACCAGACGCTCCAAATGAATTTCTTGAAAATACTCCCATAACTTTAACTATTTAATTCGTTATATTCTTCTATTATACTTTCAGAGTCAGCGGGTATTCTTATTTGAATTCCAGTTGGAACACTAAGAGTACCTTTTCCTATATTATTAGCAAGTGCAATTATCCACCAATATGAACTTCTGCCATAATACTTATGTGCTAATGTATCAAGTCGGTCACCAATTTGTGACGTAATATAAATATCATCCACAGTTGGTTCAATTATAGGAAATTTCGTAGTAACACGAACTCGTTTGTTAGAGTTATTTTTTTGTATTTCTATGTTAGAATATCTACCCATTATTATTCTCCGTAACTATATAAGGTTGGTGTTGAATTTTCACTATGTATTGCGTTTCCAACAAGAGTTAATCCAACTGAAATATCAACTAATTTAGGTAATACATAATTTGTATCCAATTCCCAAGAAGCGTCATCCGACATGGTGTAAGATAATGATGTTAGTAAAGCCTTATGGTCTTTGTATAAATCACCAAGTGTAAAGTCTAACACTCTACCACGATATCCCAAAGAAGAACCATAAAATGGCATTGCAAACGTGGCTAGTTGTTTTAACTTTTCCCACATAGGTTCAAGTTCCATTCTTGAGTATGCAACTGCTTTAAATGAAAAGGAAAGTGTTCTTTCAAATTCAGTATACATATAAACTTTGTCTGCTCTACCATTTGGCTTTTCAGAATTCCAAGATGGTGAGAATGTTTCGGTAATACCACTCACAGTACCTCTAAACTGAGTTCTATTAGAATTATTTGTTTTGAATCCAAGAATTACTATATCACTTTCGTAATTAGGTTTAGACCCATCGTTTGGTTTTAATAATCCAACCTTATCAAGTCGCTCATTACTGATTCGTTCTGCATTTGACTTAAAGGTCTGACTGAATCCATAGGTTTTTCTAAGATTATTTTGAGTATAATCTGTACCTACTTGTATACCACGTCCAGAATCATCAACACCATTGAAGTTGTCTTTAGTCTTTAGATTTCTAAAGTCACCCTTATACTTAGGTACGAGTCCATTTTGTATTTTACCGATAGTACCATATGATATTCCTTGATAATCGGCAATATCAGGTACTATTTCCTTTGGTTCATAATTTTCAAAAGTATTAATAGTACGTGTTGTAGTACTTACACCAATTCCATAAAGTGAATCAAATCCACCATTTGGGTCAGTTAAGCTTGGGATTGGTAGTCCAATACCAATTACCTCCGGATTTAGGAAATCAACTTTAAGTAGTCTTTCAAGATTTGTTTTATATTCACCAGTTAGCGGATTTAGATATTTGAAAGTTTCATCACCAATTGGTAACACACCAGGCCTATCAAATTTAAGACCAAGGTGTTGACCTGCAATATTAGCAAGAAGGTTTATGGGTGTCCAAGTCTTACCATACTTTTGGGTTCTCTGCATTCCAATTTGTTTAACACCCCATAGTAAACCTTTTACTGATAAAAAGAATGACCCGATACGGAGTACATCTACTAAAGCACGAGTTGTGGATGCTACGATACCACCACGAATGAATCCATCATCTACACCTAACCCAAAGTCCCAAAATTGTGGTTCACCTTTAGTTATTTTTCTTCTCTGAATACCTGTTAGGATATATGGTGCTTTTACAAGATTTAAAAAGTTTGGAGAATCGTCTTTTAGATTGAATTTAGCATACATTTTATCCAAGAAAGATGGTGAGTTTCGTTGTTCCATTAAACCACCAATACTCTTATATGAGTCTTCATATATTTTTTCAAAGTTGTATCTTTGAACGTTTGGAGTTGCATCACCTACTTTAAATTCTTTATATCCAATTGTAAAGGATATTCCGTTCGATGGCGTATTATAATCATCATATACTGAGTTAAGATTTATTAACTCAGATTCACTTGAATATTGAGTTGGAGTGTTTAATCCATACAACGAAGTACTTCCATCAAAATTTAATTGAGGTCGGTCAACACCTACAAATCGAGATGGTGATTTGTGTTTTTGAAATGGAGAAAATCCAACAGCATCATCATTACTTATAAAATCAACGAATTTGGGGTCGATTCCTTGTGACTCCAAATCAGGATTAAATGAAAAAGCTTGAGTATTGGTTTCACCTAAAAAGTTAGATGAGTTGTCAAATCCATTGGGGTCGGTTTCACCTAAAAAGTTAGATGCGTTGTCAAATTCATTTGGGTTAGTTTCACCTAAAAAGTTAGATGAGTTGTCAAATTTGTTTGCTTCAGTTTCACCTAAGAACTTAGAAGAGTTGTCAAATTTGTTTGCTTCAGTTTCACCTAAGAACTTAGATGAGTTGTCAAATTTGGCTACGTCAGTTTCACCTAAGAACTTAGAAGCCAATGACATTTTATTAGGGTCAGTTTCACCTAAGAACTTAGAAGCCAATGACATTTTATTAGGGTCAGTTTCACCTAAGAACTTAGAAGAGTTATCAAATCCATTAGGTGTGGTTGTACCCAACTCTTTAGATGAGTTATCGAATTTATTTGGGTCAGTTTCACCTAAAAAGTTAGATGAGTTATCAAACTTAACCGAGTCAGTTTGTCCCAAGAAGTTTGACGAGTTATCAAATTTTGTTTGATTGGTTTCACCTAAAAACTTAGAAGAGTTATCAAACTTGTTTGGAGTAATACCTTGTTTTGGTGTTGTTGTGTTTGATTTTGGCGCAGCTGGTGTTTTGTCTACAAACTGAGACAATGGTGTTTGATTAGAAGTTTTAGGAACATCCACTCGTTTTTTTTCAATAAGTGGTTTTTCCACAGGTCTTCTAAACTTAGACAAATCTGATTTTAAATCCTTTAATGCCATTTATTATCCCATCTGCTTATTGTATGATTTATTCATACTTTGTTTTCGTGTAATAGTACTTATAACCTTACCATCAATTACAAGTTGTAGTGGTTGATTTGAAATTGCTTCTGCTAATTTATCGTAATCAATTGCAGTAGATTCGTCACCACCACCAAATAACCCACCGATTGCATCAGCGGCCATTCCTAATGGAGACATTGAGAAAACATCACCTGCTAAACTTGAGAGTTTACTTGCGACTTCAGATGGGTCTTTCATTGCCATAATGAAATCGGCTGGATTGGTTTTTACAACACTGCCATCTGGCTTTACTATACCATCATCAATGGATTCGCCACTTTCAGCCATACCCGTATCATATCCAGTACTTTCATCACCTGCCCCAAATATAGCACCAATAGTATCTCCCAACCATTCAAATGGCGCAATTACAAAGTCATAAATTGCCTCACCCATCATTTTGATACCTTCAATTGGGTCAGTAAATAGTTTTACAAATCCACCAAGAAACTTGAATATAGCACCAACCATTTTAAATGTTTTAGTAACAGTTGGTAAAATTATGTCAACTAAATAACCAACTACTGGAAGAATAACAGCTCCTGCTTCTGCGAGAACAGCATTCATCTTATCCATAGCAGCATTCATCTTTTCTTGTTGAGATTGTTTTTCTCTATCGAGTATCATTTGTTTGGCCTTTTCATCAGATAGACCGGCACTCATAAGTTGCTCTTTAGTCAAGTTATCTAAACTTGTTACATTCAACTTATTCATCACCATTTGTTGTTGGTTCATCTTCAGTAATTGCTCTCTAGACATACCCATTGCATCTGCAATTGCTTTTTGTTCGTGTGGTAATTTCTTACTCACATCACCAATTTCTTTCATTTGCTTTGCTTGAGCTCTTAGTACATCTGCTTGTGTGCCGAACAATTGAGCTCTACGAATCTCATCGTTGTTGATATTGACACCCGTAAGTACTCTCGCCTTCATTTCAGCTTTTAGAGAAGATTCCATATTAAGAAGATTTTGAGCTGCATCTGAAGATTCTTGTAAGGTTATACCCAATGCCTTTGCTTGAGTTACAGCAAGTGCCATTTCTTTTACATTACCTTGGAATCGTGATTGCATTTCCAATGATAAATTAGAAATATCTCGCATCACACCTGCAAAGTCTATTGAAGCGCCCGTAAGTTCATTGAACCCACCAACTGTTCCGGCTACTTCAGTTTGCATATCACGAACACTCATACCAGTTTGGGCTGACAACTTTTGGAAGTTAGCTGCTTCATCACCCGACATACCCATATACTTAGTTAAATGAATTTGGTCTTGTAACATCTCACCACTATATTGAGCAGTCATACCAATAGAACTTGCAAGTTGTTTTTGAGCTTCAATAAGATTTTTAGTACTCATATTGAGGTTACCCGATGCGAGTGACATTTCGTTGAAATTTGTAACCATTTCACGAGCCTCATCATTAGCAACACCCATTTCACGACTTAAATCTGCTACTTGTTGGTCAAGTTCTAATGCCTTTTTAATTAACATAACTGCACCCACTACCAACAATATAGGTCCTAATGCGGCCATTGCTCCTGCAGCAAATCCTTTCAACCCCCCAATAGCACCTTTTAAACCTGCTTGTAGAGCACCTGTCATCCCTTTACCAGATTCCATAGCAGTTGCGAATCCTTTGTTAAAACCACCTACTATTTTATCTTTAAATTCTGATTTTACTTTATCAAAATTTAAAGTTTTTGATAACAATTTACCAACTACGGGAATACTTTCAACTTGACTTTGTAACCCATCTACTAAGTTATCAGAGGCGGTAGTCATTTCATTTATTAAATCCTTCCGTCTTTCTTCAACTTCTTCGGCTTTTTCTATAACATCATAGTATTGTTTAGCAGTATCAAGTTGTTCAAATAAATCACTTTTTATTTGATTTCCTAAGTTTTTATTATTTTCTAATACATCCTCAATTGATTTTTGTATTTTTTTAAACCCTTCGGCCGAAGATGCACTATTTTTTAGATTTTCTTTGATTTCTTTTTGGATTTTACCAACTTGTGAAGTTGACGTTCCCAGTGATTTAAATATAGAGTCAATGGCATTAGAATGTTCTGCCATTTCTTTCATATTATTCTGAATTTCAGATGTATAATCTCGTATATTTTCGTAATCGCCTGAATTGAACGTTGCCATCTAACTAACTCCTTTTATTTTTTAGCATACTTTGCTATTGATGGTGGTAATTTCACATCAGGGTGTTTTTTTTGAAAAGAATCGATAGCATTTTCTAAATCTTCCGCGGCTTTCATAGCACTATTAAATGATTTTTTAACATTTGGGTCATTTTTTAATTTTTTCTTTAAG